>Ga0247611_10000044_pt1 | contig 230790 bp, 171 predicted proteins | sample 177DNAGHGhighgp2_FD_192422 | JGI IMG/M metagenome (GOLD analysis project Ga0247611, IMG submission 192422) | Sheep rumen microbial communities from Palmerston North, Manawatu-Wanganui, New Zealand - 1770 DNA GHGhigh gp2 | ecosystem: Host-associated > Mammals > Digestive system > Stomach >... | reverse complement strand
GTGGATTGATAATGTGAAAACTGTATTTTGTTTTCACTCATTGTACATTGTCTTCCCTTTTCGGACACTCATGGAAATCGTTGTGTTTTTTGTTTCTATGGTTCCATTTTTAGAGGAAAGATACAAACTTTTTCTTGTTCTGCTAAATAAAAATGCAAGGCTGCAAGGCGGACAATGATTATATTACGTTTGCCGTATGCCCATTATTGCCCTATGACTAGTCCTGCTTCGATGGTCTTTCCAAGACCTACTTAAATGGCCAATACCACACACTTCGATAGCGGCGATTTGAACGTAAACAAAGCTGCTTCTACCTGATGTGGGTTGATATCGACAGCAGCACTGAGCAGGGATTGCGACAGACTTTCCCCTATAGTAAATAGTTGTGCATTGTGGGATGCTGTACAGAAAGATCGGAAGATTAAATCTTACCGATTGTTTCGGCTTTTGTAGTATTTGGCCAGCTGGTCGCTGATGTTGTTTCCCATTTGGCGGCAGACATCTTGGCTCCATCGTTGTGCCACTTCAATACGTGCGGACTGGTTTTGCGCTCCTTGCATCATGGCGTAGATGTAGCCGGCGTTGAAGTTGTCGCCCGCGCCCACGGTGCTGACGGTCTCCACCGGCTGCACCGCAAAGGTCTCGCAGCCTTCGGGGGTGTAGACTCGTATGGGACTCGCCCCGTCGGTCAGTATCAGCGTGCTGCATAAACGGCTCACACGTTCGTATATTCCATCACCATTCTGTAGGCCATACAGATGTCCGAAGTCCTCCACCGACCCTCGCACCACATCCGCCAGTTGCATATTCTCTTCGATATTGCCCATCACGTCGGGCAAGTCGGCGATATGGTTCTTGCGGAAGTTGACATCATAGTAGAGCCAGGCACCCGCCTCGCGCGCGGCGTGCAGCAGGCCTCCCACCACCTTCCGTATGGCGGGGTTGATGGCGAAGAATGAGCCGAAAAGCACCACATCGTCTCGGGTTATCTCCGGCAGCTTCCCGTCCAGAGAGACAGAGGCATGGTCTTTGTAGAACACATATTGCGCGTCGTTGTTCTCGTCGAGGAAGGCCAGCGATATATGCGATTTGATGCCCTCGTGGCGGCATACATATTCCGGAGAGACTCCGTTGTCACTCAGATATCGGCATATAATGTCGCCGATGTGGTCGCCGCCGGCTTCGGTCACCATAGCGCACGGCACTCCGGCCCGTCCCAGCGAGACAATGCTGTTGAATGTAGAGCCACCGGGGACGGCCTTCTGCGGCTGGTCGTCCTTGAAGAGAATGTCCAGCACCGTCTCCCCGATGCCGATTACGCGGCTTCTGGCCGTAGCGGCCCAATTGGATACTTTTATCATACTTTCAGTTATTCTGTTTTTTCCCCTGTGTCAGTTCGTGTTTTCAGTTATCTTGTAGTATTTCTTCCGTATCAGTATCAACCGCACCAGCCACACGGCGAAAAACGCGTCGGAGAGTATTTTATAGAGTGGCGGCATCGTCACGAACCACGACACCACCCACACAATCAGGTCTATGTCGAAAAGCAGGTTCCATAACCGTTCGCGGTCGTGGAACACATATTCCACATCGCCGGTGCTGGGGACTTCGATTGGCTTTGTGGAAGATACCGACATGTCGATGCTCCGTCCGCTCTTGCCGATGGGCACCCGGCCTCCGAACTGCACCTTGAGTTCGTATTTGCCCCGTGGGGCGTTAAGTTGTAGTCGGTCATCCTTGAGCATCCCCGCATAAAGCCCGTCCAGGAATACCACATGAGGTATTCTTGGCTCGTACCAATGCCGTATATGTCGTATAATCAGCAATTATCTATACTATTATTGATTATACAGTCATTAACGCCATCCTGTATATTTTATTGTGCTACAGCGGAAACAAAAACAATCTCCGCTGCAACGGTGACTCCCCTCAATCACCAACCGCCAGAGAATAACCAACCAAGCACGTCCCGCCCATCGTTCCGTATGTGAAGAAACTACCAGTGGCCGTTTCCATAGCGCAGCGGAGAACAAAAGATATTGTCGCAACCATAAAAAATCTTTCCAATTCTATTGAACCCCAGCCCATTCAAAAAAAATCTTCAAGAAAATTTCATCACTTTGTCTCACAATTCAATAATTTTTGCCTCTAATATGGCAAAAAGAAAACACAAACAAAACATATCGTAAATGAAGCAGCACAATAATAATATAACAACCAAAATGACGTTAAGAAGTTATGCTATAGCATGAACTAAAAATAAATGCCAACGCAGCAACAAGAAATAGAATTCGCTGACCTACTGAGCCGCAACAACACGACCATAAACAGTATCTGCCTCAGGTGCTGTGGTGGTAATGCATTCTTTTTCGATGAGTTGCGACAAGAATGTGCGTTGGCGATATGGGCAGAGTTCTGCCGATACGGATTAAGCCGTTTCCGTGGCGACAGCACAGAGGCAACATGGATATATCAAATCTCATACCACGCCGCAGTTCATTATCTCCGCAACCGGAACCGCCAAGAGCTTCAAACCATCAGCGACGCATACAGTATGGAGAACCTTGCATCCACTGACGTGCTGTCATCCTTGTGGAGCCAACACAACGACTGGAACCTGCTCGACGAACTCACAGAACAATTGAACAATAAAGAACGCGCACTATTGACCCACTTTCTTAACGATGATTCATACTACACGATAGCCCAATCCGAGGGCATCACCGAAAGCAACGCACGAAAACGAATGTCACGACTTTTAAACAAATTGAAAATGTTAATCCACAAATAATTATTAACCAGCCTCTATCTCCCCTCTTTGCCATATTATTTGCAGGGGGTAAATACTTATCATCTATGAAAAAAGAAAAAGAATCGCTGGATCTTGTCCGGCAAGAGGAAAAAGGACACAACTGTCCCATCACGGATGACGACATCCGTCGATTGCGTTCTGCTCAGAGGCTAATGGATGACGTCGCCTCGCGGATACCACCGTTCTCCACAGAGCAAATTCATTCGGTGGTTGAAGGCGGACGTCTTCCGCAGTTCCAGCTCCGCCAGCAGGCCGACCGCTATCTGCTCGTCTTCTGTCTCTTCGTCCTCGCCTTGGCGGCGAGCCTCCTGTGGCACACCGCTCCGGCGGGACTCTCACCCCTCAATGTCGCAGTCCTCATCCTTGCCGTCGCCGATGCTGTGGTAGCCTTGCGTGCCGCCCGTAGCCTTTGGCTTATGCGGCAGACGCTCCGCCTTCGCCACCGTCCCTACCGTATGGCCCGCTATGCCGACCGCCTGGGCCGCCTCTCCCGCCGTCGTCGCCGCTGGCTGGGGTTCGTCCTCGCCGGTAGCTACAATTCCGTTACCACGCACGTCGACCCCTCTACGCGCTCCACAGGAGCTTGTACCAGTTGGCAGGAGTTCTTCTCCCTCCGCCTCCCGTCCTACTCCATCGCGGCCTGCCTCTTCCTGCTCATCGCCCTTAACGCCGACAAGGCCTTTGCCGCCACGCGCGACTATGTCAAAGTAACCACCACCACCGAGCATACCGCCGCCGCGATCTGCGACACCGTGGGCAATATAATCCAGCAGCTATGAAACGTCCGTTGGATTCTTCGAAACTCTCGTTTTCCGCGCCTCGGGATGAAAGCAAGCTTTCCTCCGCTAGGCTCAGCGAGAAAACGTTCAACAAAAAACGCTTCTGGCTGATTGTAGCCATCCTGGCCCTCATCGAGGCCGTCATCCTCTGCCTCGCCCTGCAGTGGAAATACATCTTCCCCTCCCGTGAGGTCAGCGACCTTTACACCCGCTATGAAAACGTGGATGGAGTCGCAGCCTCTTTTATAAAAGATTACAAGGTTAACGACACCGTCTTTGTCGACGTAACTCTCCTCGAAGCCCAAACCGATTCCGCATGGACTATTTTGCAAACTGATTTCGATGTGCCGATAATACCCGAAGAATACCGTGAACTTGTCGCCAGTTCCAACTCCGTTGACTTCTGGCTTGCCTCCAAAGACAACCCCAAAGACCGTACAGACACCATCATAAGCCACAACGACATTATTGTCATGTCACGACAAATGCAGACAATATGTATTTGCCATATCGAAAACAAACATCAGGCAATTGCAATAATGAATAGAGAAACACACGATTTAAAAACTTCTAAAAAATTCAAACAATGAGAAAACACTTCATTCCCGTTGCACTCTTCGTAGTGCTGGCAACGATGGCAGTTAGCTGCCAGAAAGAAAATGTTATGGACTTTGCGCCAGAGACGACCGTTTCCGAGGCGGGCACCGTGTACACGGTGCAGTACGCCGTTGACGGCGTACTGCACTCAATCACTATCAGCAATGATAGCGAGTGGGATGCTTTTATGCAGACTATCTTCGCCCTCTCTCGCGAAGGATACGAGGTCCGTATTGTGGATGAGAACCGACCGGCCGACGGATTATCCGCTAAAGAAACGCAGGTGTACACCACCACCAATGAGTCCAATGCTTCGACATGGACACAGAAAAAGGTGCTTGGAGGTTATCAGGTAACGGTGGTCTACAATAAAACCACTGGAGAATATACCTGTATCGCAACTCGTTAGATGAGATCACTGCAAACTCCCAATAGTGCAGTTTGCACAAACCCATTAAGCCGTATGTATTTCATCTGACGAAGCCCCGCACAAGATTGGTGCGCCGTTGTGTCGGGGCAAAAAGAGAGGGTGCCAGCGCAGGGAGAGTGTGATTGATTATTGAAACTCACAATTCACTCTTCCCTGCCATCCCGCACCCAAGGCATAGAGCAGTCGCTCCACACTGTTTTTAACAACGTACATCGACTGACTTTATTGTGTGGCTGTAGAAATTGTTGCAAAGATCCACATAGCACCACAGCAACCAAATTATTATTTGATTATTTGATAAGAATGAAAATGAGACGATCTCTCTCTTTTAAGCATAAAAAAATCCTCTGGGCCGGAATGGTACTGTGGATAGTATCTGCGGTAATCCGGGTTATCCTATCACTCTGCGGGAATGAGATGCCCGGGCAGGATATCTTGATGGATATGATCGAGGATATGAAAGATACCATATCCATTATGATTTTATTTGTTATAATGGGCATTATCGCGCCTATCTTGGAAGAGTTCTTGTTCAGATATTGGATAAAGAGTAGAAAAAGAGTGATGACAATATCTCTATTTGCAGCAATGGGTTGCTATATAGCCATTAGCTCTTTTTGGTGGCTCGGTTCTGCCGGATTCCTTGTGTGTTTGCTGATTGATGTTGCGATGAACAACAAACCCGACGCTAAGACGGTCTTGTTAATGCTCGCAACATCTCTATTGTTTGCCTCAGCTCATGTTACAGGCTTCTCTGGATTTGACATCGAAACAGCATTGGTATTGACCGAACTGTTCGGATTGGGATTAGTTGCATGCTGGCTAACTTACAACTTTGGTTTTTGGTATGCGTGCCTGTTGCATGCGCTAAACAATATCTTTGCCATTTTTATTGTCATTATATCTCCAACGCCCTCTTTATATACACCTATCGAGGTGACTTTTAATACACCTCTCTATTCTGCTACACTAAAACCATCATCGGTGGAAAGTATTGATTTCCGTGAAATTAACGATAGTACCGTGGTTGTAAAGGGCAACCTGCCTGTCATAGCTTTCAATCTGGTACAAAGATTCAATCCAGACATCATCGAAGGTTCATATTCTGCCACTGAATTTTTCAAGATTAAATTATCCCGCAAGAAAGAACCCAACTGGGAATGCATACTGAAATTCCACGATACAATTCCATACAAAAACGCACCACAAATAGTAGCAGAACTTGCAAAACATAGTCGCCTTCAAATAGATACGACATATGAAAACATGTATGTACTTGGAATAGATGACCACATCAAGGTCAATAATGCCACAGGAAAAGTGAGTGGCTCACTAGTAAACTTAGCGGAAGATATCAGAATAGCTTACGATTGTCCAGTCGTACTAGAAAAAGGCACTAATGAATTCTATCCAATAAAATACGATAATGATTTGCTATCATATCCTTATGAGATAAGCAATCTTCCTTCTATTTTGTCCGAAAAATTGGGTCTTTTTATTTATAAATCTGACGTGCATAAAATTCAAGTAATATGCTTTTCCGACACCCATAGATAGCAATCCTATTATCATCTGTTATCCATGTTTGTGCAGCCATGAAGGGCGTTTTTTTCTCCTTTTATGGCTTTCTTTTTATGGTCTTGCTGGCGACTCGATGCATAATATGAATTTTTCATTGATTCTAATTCCGGCCCTCGGGCCTATTGTTTCATTTAAATTTTCATATGCATTACCAATTCAAACAAGACCTTGCCATGGCCTATTTCGACGGCTGTAGCAAGAAGACCGCGAGCCGCCTCCTCGCCCGCGAAATCAACCTCACCCCCGGCCTCCTTTTTGTTCACCGCTTCGCTATCGAAACATCCACCGGATGTTTCTTCTCACTCCGCCCCACAGGCTAGCACCCCGCCCAGAAACGCCTCTCTCCCCACGCCAACTCCAAATCCTCTTCTCCTATCTGGGTGAGCCATAAAAGCCCGCCACCAAAGAAATATCAAGTCCTCTACCCCTAACACAACCAAGGGCGAGTCCTCCCGGCCTCGCCCTCATTTATTTTTTGTCGCTTATTTCCAAAGTGCCTCTTGCTCCCACCTCTTCGGGAATCCCATCGCCGGCGGGTCAACGTTTGGATGTTTCTTCATCAGTTGCAGGATGTCGTCCTTGGTGGTGTTGTCGGGCTGTATGTTGTTCACCCAATAAATCAGGCAACAAAGCAATGCATACAAACGGCTTGGGTCAACCGCCGTCACATCTACCCAATCGGCTCTCATTTTTTTAGTGAGTGGCAACTGTGGCTTCATGGGATATTTTCTGTTCCATGTTCTTGCATGGTGGGCACAGCAGTTGCGAAGTGCTGCCAATGCCGCTATCCAACTGTCAAGGACTTCATGGTTAGGCACGTTGAAACTTCTTGCAACTGTCTTTTTTATTGAGGTGTCGGCAAAGTTGCTATAGAGTTTGCCGAGTGTACCGAACGAAACCACCTCCAGCGTTTTCCACGACGGGGGCATGCTGGGTCTGTCATATTTTGCGAAATGCTCTTTGATAAAATCCTCTTTGGTGCGTTTTAGCTCTGTCTTTATGGTTTTCAAGCAAGCCTTGTGCATCTCGTCATCCTTGAATAGTTTGGACTTCATAAACCAGAATGGCCCATATTCCATCGAAAAGTGCTGAATGACGCTCGTCCGCAATGCAATCTCTACTGTTTGTATCGCCGAAAACAGCACGCTCCGCAAGGTTTTGTCAAAATAATATAGATCTAATGCATTACTGAATTTCTTGCCTGGTTTAAATTTATGCGTCATCTTGTCGGCTTCCATTGGACGCAAATAATTGGCAAAACGGAAATAGCTGATAATTGACAATACCCTTTCTGCGCTGGTTTCGTCCTCGATAATCAGGCCTCTGCTTTTTAGTTGTGCAATCTGGTCTGCAATGCTTATTGGTTGCTTGTTGTACTTCATATTCTTAAAACAAAAGTTCCACCCTGGTTCGCTATTCAAGTGGGAAGCGTGGTGGAAACTGTCGGTGCAAAGATACGCACTTTTTCCATTCTGACAAAATAATTTTTACATATTTTTCTCATTTACTCTTATTGTCAATGCATTATATATTATTGCCAACGGCAAAAACCTCGTCTTCCTCACCCTCAATTTCCACTTTTTCCACCTCTCATTTCCTCTTTTTGCTCCTCAACCCCCTCCCTCTTATCGCGGCAATCCCACCCCGAGCACACCCGTAACGTACCCCTGACGCCCACAGGCTAGCGCCCCGCCCAGAAACGCCTCTCCCCCCCGCCAACTCCAAATCCTCTTCTCACACCTTGGCGAACAGGTTTTTGTGGGTTTTATGCAGTCGCTTGCACTTCACTACACCGAGCGGCGAACGGTGGCCGAGTATGCGGCGGAGGCTTCTCTCTCTGAGCGCCATTTCTTAACCCTCATTCATTAGTACACGGGCCGCACCCCCATGCAGTGGATACACTTCTTCACCATTGGGCAGGCCAAACACCTGCTGCAGTCCAATATGCAGATAAAGGAGATTGCCGACCGCCTCGGCTTCCCCGAGCAGTTCACCTTCCGCAAATATTTCAAAACCCACACTGGCATCTCGCCAAGTCAGTACCGAAAGGTACAATAGGTTACTTTTCAGCACTATAGCTTACTATATAACAACTCTCTTGTCCCTCTTCCAATTATTATGCGTATCTTTGTGGCAAGAATAACAGACGAAACAACAAAATACTTAAACTATGGAATTCAGGGAGATGCGGCGCAAACTCCAACAGCTTTCGGACGAAGAAAGCTATGCAATTCTGCAAAAAGCCACCTCGGGCACTTTGGCCTTGCTGGGCGACGGGGGCTATCCTTACGCGGTCCCCATCAGCTATGTCTTCAGCGAGGGCAAGCTCTATTTCCACAGCGCGTTGTCCGGCCACAAGGTCGACGCCATACGCGGCTGCGACCGGGCATCGTTCTGCGTTGTGGCGCAGGACGACGTAAAGCCCGAGTTATACACCACTTTCTTCCGAAGCGTCATCGCCTTCGGCCGGATCCATATTGTCGACGACGAGGCTGAGAAACTGGCCGCCGCTCGCCTGCTTGGCAACCGCTACAACCCCCACCAGGACGAAGCCTTGCAGAAGGAACTCGAAAACGGCCTCGCACGCATGCTGGTCATCCGTCTCGACATCGAGCACCTCACCGGCAAAGAGTCCATCGAACTGGTCGGCCAACGGAATGGGCAGTAGCGACGGGTCGGACCCAGAGTTGACACCCCGATACTTCAATCGGGCCACGCTCCAAACCCCCGGTAGGCCCTCTGTCGGATAATTATGAGTACGCCCCGCCTCCATAGTGGGTTTCGCTGAGGTTTCGCTGAGGTTTCGCTACATCTTCAGCTGCTATTCACCTCTTGTTAAGCTTGTATTAACCTTGTGGGAGAAGAAAAAGATGGGGAAATAGTGAATTGGTAGTGATGACGGAGCGAGGCTGCGATTGAAATGGATGGTATTCGGGGATCTTTATTGGTTTGGGAATGTGCTGGTTGCGGGAAAGTGGAAAAGATTTGTTTAACGGAACGATAAAATTTCGTAACTTTGCAAATCCAAAACACGTGGCAATTGTACGTAATTGTGACGTATTGTGTCGTGTGTGATGGGGGAATAAAAATCAGTTATTAATACTAATATAAACTACTATATCAATGATTGCGATAAAAGTATGTGTCGGCAGCTCCTGCCATTTGAAGGGTAGCTATGCCGTGATTGAAGAAATGAAACGCGTGCTGAAGAAGTACGATGTAGAAGACCTTGTGGATTTGCAGGCTAGCTTCTGTCTGGGGCATTGCGCAAAGGGAGTCACTGTGGCTTGCGCCGATGTGGAGCCCGCCGCAAACGGCCCGCAGGTGGAACGCACCGAGAATGGCTTCATTCTCCACAGTGTGAATGCCGAGAATGTCGAGCAACTGTTTGCCACAGAGGTCTACCCGTCGTTGAAACTGGATTGAACAAACACGAACAATTAGAACAAGACTAAGAGAAGAACTATGGCAAACTATATTGAATCCCGGACCGTACAGTGCAAGGATTGTTACCGCTGCCTCCGCGAGTGTCCGGTTAAAGCTATTGAAATCAAGGGCCATCATGCAAGTGTGATAGAGGAACATTGTATTCTTTGCGGTCACTGTACGTTGGCTTGCCCCCAGGAGGCAAAGGTGCCGGTAAGCGGCATGGAGAAGGTGCGCGCCCTGTTGCGCGAGGGTCACGTGGCCGCGTCGGTGGCTCCATCGTTTGTGAGCAGTTTGGGAGTTGACGACTTCCAGATGGTGCGCATCGCGCTGGCCAAGTTGGGTTTCTCGGTGGTTGAAGAGACCGCGCTGGGTGCACAGGCGGTGGTGGAGGAATACAAGCGCGTGCTTGCCAAGGGCGAGATGCGCAATTTCATCACGTCGGCTTGTCCGGCAGCCTGCAGGCTGATACAGATGTATTATCCCAAGGCATTGCCTTATCTGGCACCGGTAGATTCGCCCATGACCGCCCACGCGAAGATGATGCGAAAGAACGACCCCGACCTGAAGGTGGTGTTCATCGGACCCTGTCTGGCCAAGAAACGCGAGGCCGACGAGCATGGTATTGACGGTGTGCTGACTTTCGACGAGTTGCTGACTCTGTTGGAGGAGAACAATATCGACATCAGCTCGATCAACCGTTTGGCCATTGCTGGTGAAAACGGCGGTGTGAACCTGGCCAAGGCGTTCCCCGTTACCAGAGGTATTATCCGTTCGTTCGATGCTCTGCCCGAGGGGTATACATATATGTCGGTCGACGGAGTGGACCGTTTGGCCAACGTGCTGGAGAATATAGAGAATCTGGACCATGTGTTTATCGAGATGAATTCGTGTCCCGGTGGCTGCATCAACGGTCCCAGCGCCATTGCCCGTCCCGGCGGACTGATGAAGGCTGAGTCGGACATCGATGCCTATGTGGCGCACGACAAGGCCACGCGGCCTATGCGTCCGGCCCCCGATGCAGGAGTGAGCCTTGCCTATGCCCACCCGCGTCTGCGTTCCAAGAGCCGCCCCGCTACCGAGAAGGAGATTGAGGATGTGCTGCACCGCACGGGCAAATTCACTAAGGAGGACGAGCTGAACTGCGGCGCCTGCGGCTACAGCACTTGCCGCGAGAAGGCATGGGCTGTGGTGAACGGCTATGCCGATATCGACATCTGCCTGCCCTATATGCGCAAGCGTGCCGAGAGCCTGGCAGTGGACATCGTCCGCCAGTCGCCCGAGGGTGTGATGATTGTGGACAGCGATATGAACATAATGGACTGCAATGCGACAGCAATGAAGTTGCTGGGTATGACCGGCCGCCCCGAGGACAATGTGGGCACCGCTGTGGATCGGTTCTTTCCCCCGCTGGAGTTCTACAATGCCTTGAACCAGCATTGCCGTGTGGAGAACCGCTGCCTGCATATCAAAACCACCGACCGCTATATTTCGTTGACCGTAAGTTTGCTGGGTGAGCAGAACCTGCTGTTCGGCCTGATGAAGGATATCAGCGACGAGGTGAACTACGACAAGAAGCTCGACAAAGTGAAGATGGACACCATCAGCACCACCGACGAGCTTATTATGAAGCAGATGCGAGTGGCTCAGGAGATTGCCTCGCTGTTGGGCGAGACCACCGCCGAGACCAAGGTGGCACTGCTGAAACTGAAGAAAACCCTTGCCGACGGCAAAGTCGATTTGCAAGACGACGGCCGCCCCACCGACTGGAAAACTGCTAAGAAGTGATGAAGGAGCTTTGTATTGATTACGGATACACCTCGCTGAACCATTATGGCGAGGAACTCTGCGGCGACAACGTGGAGATGAGTGTGGCCGACGGCTGGACCACCGTGGTGCTGGCCGACGGACTGGGGAGCGGCGTGAAAGCCAACATCCTTTCCACACTTACGAGCAAGATACTCTGCACGATGGTTTCGGGCGGTGCCGACATGGAGGACTGCGTGGGAACCATTATCCAAACACTGCCTGTCTGCAAGGAGCGTGGTGTGGCATACAGCACTTTTTCGGTGATACATGTGGACAACTACGGCCGCGGTCATCTTTTTGAGTTTGACAATCCCGAAGCCATCTGGTACCACCGTGGACACACTTGCGACTTTCCCCGTGAGGAAATGGATATATGCGGCAAGAAAGTGTTCCACACACCGCTGGAACTCGAGTCCGGCGACATGGTCTTCGTGATGAGCGACGGCACCATTCATGCGGGCATCGGCCAAATACTGAATTTCGGCTGGCAGCGCAAAGAGATAATGGAACATCTGGACTCGAATATCGACGCCCACATGTCGGCCCGCGCGGCTGCCTGTTTGCTGGCATCGGCTTGCAACGACCTCTATCTGGACCGTCCCGGCGACGACACCACGGTGGCAGCCATCCGCGTGCGTCCCCGCATGGAGGTACACATCATGGTGGGTCCCCCGGTGGACAAGGATAAAGACGCGGTTTATGTGCAACGCTTCATGGAAGGAGCCAATAAGCGCATTGTGTGCGGCGGCACTACGTCGCAAGTGGTGGCCAGATGTCTGGGCCGCGAACTGAGAACCAGTTTCGACTTTCCCGACCATGAGGTGCCCCCCATCGGATTTATTGACGGCATCGACCTCGTTACCGAGGGTGTCATCACGATGCGCCGTCTGCTGGCCCTTTCGGAGAAGTATGTGTCGGTCAAAGACCTTACGCCCAAGACCTACAGCAAGAAGGACGGAGGTTCGCTGCTGGCCAATATCATTTTCGAGGAAGCCACGCATGTAGTCTTTTTTGTGGGACAGAATGTGAATGCCGCCCATCAGGGGTTGGACATTGATATCACGATGAAGCTCAAGCTCGTCGAGCGTCTGGCCGAGAACCTGCGCCGCATGGGTAAAGAAGTAACAGTGAATTATGATTGATTATGGAACAAAAACTATTTGACACAAACGTACAATGGATTAAATACCAGGTGCTGCGAGAGGTAATCCGCCGTGCCTATGAGGGCGGATTGGAAAATGCCTATACCATTCCGCGCACCCTCGCACCGGGACCCAAGGCCGATACCCGCTGCTGTATTCACAAAGAGCGTGCGGTGCTGATGGACCGTGTGCACATGGCCATGGGCGGCAATAAGGAGAACCCCAACGTGATAGAGGTGCTTTATGAGGCCTGCGACGAGTGCCCGGCCGGCGGAATGATAGTTACCGATGTATGCCGCGGGTGCTTGATGCATTCGTGCAAAGAGGTTTGCCCCAAGGGTGCAATCACCATTGTGGATCACCGATGCACCATCGACAAGTCGAAGTGCATAGAGTGCGGCAAGTGTGCCCAGGCTTGTCCCTACAGTGCCATCATAGCACAGAAACGTCCCTGCATCAAGAGCTGCAAGGTGAAGGCTATCAGTATCAACGAAGAGGACAAGGCCGAGATAGACAATTCGAAGTGTATCTCGTGCGGAGCCTGCGTGGTGAGCTGCCCCTTCGGCGCTATAAGCGACAAGAGTTTGGTGCTTGACATTATCAAGATACTTAAAGAATCGGAGAATAACACACGCTACCGCGTTTATGCGGTGATAGCTCCGGCCATTGTGAGCCAGTGCCGTTTCGGACGTGCAACCCAGGTGGTGACAGCCATCAAGAAACTTGGGTTCCACCAGGTGGTAGAAGCCGCTATCGGAGCCGACATCACCCTGTATAACGAGGCACGCGAGTTTAAGGAGAAGGCCGCTGAGAGCGAAAACCCCGTGATGACTACCAGTTGCTGTCCGGCCTTTGTTCGGTTTGTGGAGAACAATTTCCCCGAGCTGAAGGATGCTATCTCCACTTCGGTGTCGCCTATGGTGATGGCTGCCCGACTGATAAAGCACAGCGACCCCACGGCCAAAGTGGTATTTATAGGCCCCTGCGCCGCCAAGAAGTTTGAGTATACTCTGGAGAAGACGCACGGTATGATAGACAGCGTGATGAGTTTCGAGGAGTTGCAGGCTTTTGTAGACGCACGAGGCATAGACACCACACAGTGCGAGGATTCGACTTTGGACAACGCTTCGTATTATGGCCGTATTTTTGCCAAGAGCGGCGGCATAGCCCAGGGTGTGGCGCATGTGGCGCAGAAGATGGGTTTTGAAGGCGTGAAGCCTGTGGCCATGAACGGTATAGACCAGTGTCGCCAGCACCTCACACTGCTGCGTGCCAAGAAAGCCACAGCCAATTTCTTTGAGGGAATGGCTTGTGACGGAGGCTGTGTGGGCGGACCGCTGAGTATCACCCGGTCGCCGAAGAATGTGTTTGATGTCGACAAGTACGGCAACGAGGCCAAGGAAAAAGAGATTGACGGCTCGGTACAGCTGTACAAGATGACATTGAAAGACGAGTAGGCTACAGCCGAAATACTTTGGCTGTTCAGTCGACGGCCTGAAAGGCCAAAAGCAGATAGCCTACGGCAACGCCGTAGGTCATGGGAACATAAGATATCGCCCTGAAAGGGCAAAAGCAAAACAGGGATTGTGCTTTTGCCCTTTCAGGGCGATTGGTCTGCATCTCATTTACCCAAGGCGATGCCTTGGGCTATTATCTCGTTGCCCCGTTGGGGCGTTTCGGTGAATTGCGGAAAACTATAATAAAACCGTATATATGTCGCGTCCCTTCGGGACGCAGTTCGGTGATGCCTGAGTGTCACGGCACTGCGCCTTCGGCTTGTACCGTGTTTCTTCGAGACGTTGCTACATCTCTGCATAGCCCGAACAAGTTCGGCTCTGCTCTCGACCTCCGCAACGTTATTAATAGTCTCACCACTCGAGGTGATTTGGGATGTGGGGCGCAAATTAATATTGCTGCAGTAGCAGAAGAGACTGCAGGGATGACGCTTGGGGATGGTCATTGTGTGTGTGCCAGGCTCATGTGATGAGGCAGGGCAGACAGGAGGTTATGCCTGATGGCGGCTTGCAACGTAACTGATTTCGGAGAGGTCGAGGTCGACATCACCGTCCTCGTTGTTGGTGAAAAAAGCATTGAGAGGATAAACGGCAAAGTCTTTGGAGAGTGACATCGGGCTGGCAACAGTGACTTCGAGAGTTTTCTTGTTGATGCCGAGTACACAGTCCTGGTAGGCTTCGGGCTCGTCTAGTACATCGCAGAGTTCGCGTGCAATCAGGTCTTCTAAGTCGATATTTTGCATGGCGGAGAGTATTAATGATTATTTATTTCACGCTGCAAAGATACAAAAAAAATATGATATGAGCAGAGTTGGTGTTGAAAAAAATAGGTGCAGGGGTGTGTGGGGGAGGGTGAGCGTAGCGGAGATGGTGGGAAACGAAAAAATTGACATGTGGATTTTTTTTTGTATATTTGCAAATTAAAAATATACGTGCATGCATAAGAAAGTATTTATCATATTGCTGTTTGCATTTCTTTGTGGCGAGGCAATGGGGCAGGAGCAGCCCTTGTACGAGTCGGATGTATTCTCGGTTTATCCACGAAAGGTGGAAGAAGGGCAGTATCATGCCGACATTATTGCCGACAATGCGTTGACGAGCACCTTGGACGGGCATAAATGGTTGCAGCAGGGCAAGGTAGGGACACAATATCCAGCCTTCTCGTGTGGTGTGCCCATTAGTAATACGATGTACAAGATGTCGGTGGGGGAGATGATGCAGCAAATGGAGAAAGACAGTACGTGGCGCACGGCTCTGCATGCCACCGGTATATCGAACAGGGATTTGAACTACAGTATTTTGCTTTCGCTGGGATGGATGAATCCCGAGGTCTCGAAGGTCAGCTTGATGAAGAAGGTGAAGAACGGAAAGATAGTGCAGGATGACGGTACTGGCGGTTCATGGCCAGTGCTGACCGACAGAGCCGTGTGGGTGTTGGGGGTATGGCAGGTATATCTGGCAACGGGCGACAAGCAGTGGTTGAAACGATGCTATGAGATAGCCCGTCACAGTTTGATGCAAGACGAGGCCACGATTTATGACGCGGAGACAGGCTTGGTGAGGGGAGGAAGCTCGTTTGGCGAGTGGCGCGACGGGGCATATCCCACCTGGATGGAGCCTTCGGATGTGGCCCAGACGATGAGCCTGAGTACGAATGCCATATTCTATCGTGCCAACGAGATAGTGTCGAGAATGGCACAACTGTGTGGTGACAACACCAGTGCCACCCATTTCGAACAGATAGCCTATAAGATCAAGACCGGAGTGAACAACTATCTGTGGTTGGACGAGAAGGGCTATTACGGCCAGTATCGCTACGGGCGGATATATCCGATAGTGTCCTCACGGAGTGAGGCTCTGGGCGAAGCGCTGTGTGTGATATTCGGCATTGCCGATAACCGTCGTGCGCAGCAGATGTTGAAAACTGTGGCTATGAATCCCTATGGTGTGTCGTGTTACAGTCCACAGGAGTCGCATGTCTATCCCTATCAGAACAACTCGATGTGGCCAGGAGTGCAGGCTTTCTGGCTTTGGGCTTCGGCCATTGCCGGTAATCCACAGGTGGTGACGCACGGCATAGCCTCGATATACCGCACGGCTGCGTTGTATGCTTCCAATAGTGAAAATGTGGATGCAATGAGTGGCATTCGTATTGACGGAGGCGACAAATACAATATGCTGTGGAATGTGGCCGGAGATATAAGTATAGTGCACAGGGTGCTGATGGGTATCAATATGGAAGAGGAAGAGCTGACGTTACGCCCGTTTGTGCCGAAGGCGTGGTCGGACAGTAAACAGTTGACGAATTTTAAATACCGTAAAGCCGTGCTTGACATAACGGTGCAGGGGTATGGTGACAAGGTATCGGCCATGTATGTGGACGGCAAACGCCAGTCGGGAACCACCTTGTCGACCTCGCTGACGGGACGCCACACGGTGCGGATAGTGATGAACGGAGAGTTTGGCAACTATGAGATATTGAAGGCCCAGCCGGTGGAGGTGGCTCCGGAGACTCCGGAAGTGTATTTCGAGGGCGAGCAGAAGTTGGCGTGGCGACCGGTGGCCGGGGTGAAGGAATACCGTATACTGCGTAACGGCAAGGAGGTGAGTGTTCAGCCGAACAAGGCCACGGGTAATGCCTATATGATTCCTGCTACAAGGAATTATACTGAATACCAAGTTGTGGCAGTGGGCGAGAACGGCACTATGAGCTATGCCAGCAAGCCTATGGCATGTGGCAAGCGCGGAAAGGAATTGCGGTACGAAATGAGCCAGTTTGCCAAAGTGGCAGGCAAAGGCAAGTATGTAGAGGGGGAACGTGCAGTGGAGATTACCAACACGGAGAATACCCGAATCGATATCGAGGTGGATGTGCCTGTCGACGGCATCTATCAAGTTGATTTCCTGTATGCCAATGGAAGTGGCAATGTGTCGGAGGGCAATAGTTGTGCCACCCGTATGTTGTGGAGTGAGGGTAGAAGACAGGGATGTGTGGTGTTTCCGCAAAGGGGCGAAGGCATGTGGGGCGAATGGGGATACAGCACACCGCTGCGTCTGCACCTGAAGAAAGGCAAACAGAACCTGCTGCTGATATACGAGCTGGAGAACGACAACATGAGCGTGAAGAATGAGAATAGAGCCCTTCTGAGTCAAATCAGACTAATTCAGCTGCAATAGTATAGGAATACAAAAGAAAAGCCGACACTCTGGAAGACGGGGTGTCGGCTGTTTGTTTTCTTTATAAGTTATATTTATGCCACGACGATGCTTTCGTCGTCCTCTACCCGCAGGTTCTTCATGATGAATTCGCGGCGGTCGCTGGTGTTCTGTCCCATGTAGAAACGGAGCACGCCCTGGGTGTCGAAGTCTTTGTGGAGCAGGACCGGGTCGAGACGCATGTCCTGATTGATGAAACCTTTGAACTCGTCGGGGGATATTTCGCCGAGACCTTTGAAGCGGGTGATTTCGGGATTGCTTATGCTGTTGAGTGCTTCTATGCGTTCTTCGTCGGAATAGCAATAGATGGTTTTCTGCTTGTTGCGTACGCGGAACAGGGGAGTTTGCAGAATGTAGACATGGCCGGTGCGCACCAGCTCGGGGTAGAAACGGAGGAAGAAGGTGAGCAGAAGGAGACGGATGTGCATGCCGTCGACATCGGCATCGGTGGCGATGACCACGTTGTTGTAGCGGAGATTTTCCATACCGTCGTCTATGTCGAGCGCGTTGTGGAGCAGGTTCAGCTCCTCATTTTTGTATATATCGGCTTTGCCGAGCGAGACTGTGTTGAGAGGTTTGCCGCGGAGGCTAAATACTGCCTGAGTCTCCACGTCGCGGCTTTTGGTGATGCTGCCGCTGGCAGAGAGACCCTCGGTGATGAAGATGGTGCTTTCGAGGCGGCGGGAGTGGTTGCTGTTGTAGTGGACGTGGCAGTCACGGAGCTTGCTGTTGTTGAGGCTGGCCTTTTTGCTGCTCTCTTTGGCCAGTTTTTTGATTCCGGAGATGGCCTTGCGTTCCTTCTCGTTGCGTTGTATCTTGTCGAGGAGTATGTCGGCGGTCTCGCTGTGCATGTGGAGGTAGTTGTCGAGATGGCGCTTGAGGATGTCGAGGATGTAGGTTTTGAGGAAGGGACTGTCGTTGGTGCCGTCCTGTTTGTTGGGAGCCAAGTGGGTGGAGCCGAGTTTTGTTTTGGTTTGAGCTTCGAACACGGGTTCCTGAATGCGGATGCAGAGAGCGCATACCAGTCCTTGGCGGATATCCTCGGGGGCGAACTCCTTCTTGTTGTAGAATTCTTTGACAACACGGGAATAGCCTTCGCGGAAAGCGCTTTGATGGGTTCCGCCCTCGGTGGTGTGCTGTCCGTTGACAAAACTGTAGTAGTAGTCGCCGTTCTGTCCGTTGACGTGGGTGAATGCCACCTCGAAGTCGTCGTCCTTGATGTGGATGATGGGGTAGAGGGGCTCGCCTTCCATGTTGTGCTCCAGGAGGTCGAAGAGGCCGTTTTTGGAGTAGTAGCGGCGGTCGTTGTAGTAGAAAGAGAGTCCGCGGTTGAGGTAACAATAGTTCCAGACGCGGCGTTCCACATATTCGTTGATGAAATGGTAATTGCCGAAGAGTTTACTGTCAGGGATGAATTCCACCAAAGTGCCGGAGGTTTCGAATGCGTCCTGTGGGGTGTAGTCGATCAGTCCACTGTCGGAAATGAGCTTTCCCTCGCAGAACTCGGCGTTGCGGGTCTTCCCGTCGCGGAACGACTGAACACGGAACCAGCTGGAGAGGGCGTTCACGGCTTTGGTGCCGACACCGTTCAAGCCGACGGATTTCTGGAATATCTTGCTATCGTACTTTGCGCCGGTGTTGAGTTTGCTCACTGCGTCAACCATCTTGCCAAGGGGGATGCCGCGGCCATAGTCGCGGATACTTACCTTGCGTTCGGCAAAGTTGATGGTCATCTCGATGCGGCGGCCAAAACCAGAGGTGAACTCATCGATGGCGTTGTCGATTACCTCTTTAATGAGGACGTAGATGCCGTCGTCGTGGGAGGAGCCGTCGCCCAGTTTGCCGATGTACATACCGGGGCGGAGACGGATATGCTCCATGTCTTCGAGGTGGACGATGCTGTCGTCGGTGTAATTGGTGGAATTGCTCAGTGGTAGGCTGTTATCTTCTTCGTTTGCCATAGTGTGCGGGGTTTTGAAATTGCAAAAATACGAAAAAAAACGCACACCGCGCCTCTTTCGCCATCCCTTTTTCTCCACAATCATTGTTGAAAAACCCCTCAACCCAGCAGCCGACAACCTCCTGGCAAAACTCTCCGTCAGTCCTCCACCTTCCCATCCGCATCATCACTCCCCTCCACGCTTCGCCTATTTTACACTTTTCCCAGTTGTATTACACTTGTTTACACTGTTAAAGTGTAAGACAACCGAGAAAAAAAGCAGGAAACAAGCGAGAAACAGGCACTCTATGAAATAAGCAGCAGAAGTCTTTATTCTCTGCAATAAAAAACAGTGAGAAAAAACAAAAAAAAGAATCCGAATTCAGGAAAATGTGTATATTTGCACTTGCGGAACAATTCGCCGCCCACGTTGTATTCCGCCCAGAGTTAACCGATTATCAATAATCAATAATATAGCAACAACAACTAAAAAACAAACAAATTATGAGAAAAGCACTCTCGCTCCTCGCTTTGCTGACCATTATGGGAATCGGCAAAGTCTGTTCACAGAGCCTCACCATCTTCATCTGGGACGGTGACCGGCGTTTCGGCATCAGCGGCGGTCTGGCCATACCCATGGCAAAAACGCCCATCTTCAAAACCGACAATTCGATTACTTTTGACGAAAAGAGTTTTTCGCGATATATGGCTCCTTCTTTCGGTCTCTTCGGCGGGATGGAGAAGGATGTCTCCGGCAATTTCCGTTTCGGATTTCAAGGCTGGATTGCCTATTCGCCCAACAAGTGGAAGGCCGACTTCCTGCAAACCACCAATTCGGGCATAAACACCATTAGTTACGACTACACCTCGAAACGCGTCAACATCACCGAGGACGTGTACTTGGCCTACTACATCCTGCCCGAAAAACTGTCGGTGTCGCTGGGAGTGGGCATTGCCGAAGGGGTGACTTTCGGTTCCAAGGCCAACTGCAAAACCATTAACGCACAAGGTGTCGTGTACGAAACCAACGACAACTATTTCCATGCCAGCGGTGCTCCGTTTTCCATCTATTTGGGTGCTGATGCTACCGCAGGGGTGACCTACTATCTGGGCGAAGCATTCTATGTGTCGTTCCATGCCGGCTACACCTATGTGGCATTCGACTTATCCTCGGTCAATGCTTCCGATAGTTTCTTCATGGACAACTTAGGCAACGGTATAAAAATGAGCGAGACCATCCCCTCTTTAGTCACAGGTTTGGTAACCATAGGCTTTAAGTGGTAGGAAAGGCTTCGCCCAAACCTTGTTTTCACGACTTGCACAGTGCCGGAAATGCGCTGTGGAAGTCGTGGAATTGTTTTCTGCCTCAACCCTGCCGCACGACCAGTTTTCTCCTCTATCGTGGCAGATAAAACAGCACATTTTTTTTATCTTCGAGAATATGATGCAACAATATGTATTACATGAATATATAGAAATGTTTCGGAATGGGTTGTCTGTACTATGGCAGAGAGAGTGGAGGGATGTTTAAAAATTAATTTGTCTAATTGAAAAAAAGATAGTATCTTTGCAAATTGGAATTTTGACATCAATTTACAGTAATTATTAATCACATAAAACTAATATTATGGCATTTAAAGGACAAATCGTAATCGATACCGAACATTGCAAAGGTTGTGGTGTATGCCTCGCTGCCTGCCCAATGCAGTGCCTCGAGTTATCGAAGAATGTAAACGGTAAAGGATATAACTATACCCAGACCGTGAATGACAAATGCATCGGTTGCGCCAGCTGCGCTATGGTATGCCCCGACGGAGTGATTTCCGTTTACAAAATCAAGTGTTAAACAAGAAAAAAGAAATAAACATGGCAAAAGAACTGAAACTGATGAAGGGCAATGAGGCTATTGCCCGCGCTATGATTGCCAGTGGTACGGACGGCTACTTTGGCTATCCCATCACTCCGCAGTCGGAAGTTATGGAAACTCTGATGGCCGAGAAACCTTGGGAGGACACCGGAATGGTAGTTCTGCAGGCTGAATCTGAAATGGCTTCCATCAATATGGTTTATGGCGGAGCTGCTACAGGTAAGAAGGTGGCAACCTCTTCTTCTTCACCCGGAATCTCGCTGATGCAGGAAGGTTTGACCTATCTGGCCGGTGCTGAAATCCCCTGCTTGATTGTTAACGTGATGCGTGGCGGTCCCGGACTGGGCACCATCCAGCCTTCGCAGAGCGACTATTTCCAGAGTGTGAAGGGTGGTGGTCACGGTGACTATCAGCTCTACACCCTCGCTCCCGCCAGCGTGCAGGAGATGTATGATTTCGTCTTCGATGCTTGGGACATTGCTTTCAAATATCGCAATCCTGTTCTGATTCTCTCCGATGGTGCTATTGGACAGTGCATGGAGAAACTCTACACCCGTGATTATATCCCCCGCTGGACAGAAGAGGAACGCCGCAAGAACGCTCCTTGGGGCACTTGGGGTAAACCCGCCAACCGTCCTCACAACATTATCACCTCCCTTGAGCTGGAGTCTTCCCGTCAGGAAGTATTCAACCACAAACTTCAGGCCAAGTATGCCGAGATGAAGGAGAAAGAGGTGCGCTATGAGATGCTGAATTGCGAAGATGCAGACTATATCTTCGTTGCTTATGGCTCCAGCAGCCGCATTGCTATGAAAGCCATGCAGATGGCTCGTGAAAAGGGCATCAAGGTGGGTCTGTTCCGTCTGATTACCCTGTTCCCCTTCCCGACCAAACAGTTGGCCGAGGTGGCTCAGCATGTAAAGGGTATCCTTTGCGTTGAGATGAGCGCCGGTCAGATGATTGAGGATGTGAGACTGGCTACCAACTGCGGAGTGAAGACTGAGCATTTCGGTCGTTTCGGCGGTATTATCCCCACTCCGACAGAGGTTCTTGAAGCACTTGAAAACAAAATCATTAAATAAGAAATCAATATGGCAAATACAGATATAGAAGCTCGCAAACAAGAGCTGCTGAACCAAGGTTACACCGAGGTTTACACCAAGACCAAAGTTCTTACCGATGCAGTGATGCACTACTGCCCGGGTTGCGGTCACGGCACCACCCATCGTATCGTTGCAGAGGTTATTGACGAGATGGGTATTCAGGACAAGACCGTCGGCGTTTCGCCCGTCGGATGCTCCGTTTTGGCATACAATTATTTTGATGTGGACTTCCAGGAGGCCGCACACGGTCGCGCTCCCGCACTGGCTACCGCTATCAAGCGTCTCAACCCCGATACTTTTGTTTTCACATATCAGGGCGACGGTGACTTGGCCGCTATCGGAACCGCTGAGACCATCCACGCTTGCAACCGTGGTGAGAACATTACAATGATTTTCGTTAACAACGGTATTTATGGTATGACTGGTGGCCAGATGGCTCCTACCACCCTCGTGGGTATGAAGAGTGCCACTACTCCTTATGGCCGTCGCGTTGACCTGAATGGTTATCCCCTGCGTATCACCGAGCTTATCTCCACACTGCCTGGTACATATTATGTTACCCGTCAGAGCGTGCAGACCCCTGCCGCCGTGCGCAAGGCCAAAGCCGCCATCCGTCAGGCTTTCGAGAACCAGAAGCTGAAGAAAGGTCTCAGCTTTGTGGAAATACTGTCTAACTGCAACAGCGGTTGGAAGATGACCCCGGTTCAGGCTAACAAGTGGATGGAAGACAACATGATGCCCAACTATCCTATCGGAGATATCAAGGTAGACGGTAAACTCGTTGACAATGTTGACGTGGCTCGTTTGGCAGTTGACCACCCATTAACCGTGATGCAATAATTAACTTTTTAAAACGAAACAACAATGACAGAAGAAATAATCATCGCCGGATTCGGTGGACAAGGCGTCCTTTCGATGGGTAAGATTCTTGCCTATTCCGGAGTCATGCAAGATAAAGAAGTTAGCTGGATGCCCAGCTACGGTCCCGAGATGCGCGGTGGTACCGCCAACGTCTCCGTCATCATCAGCGACGAGCGCATCAGCTCGCCCATCATCAACACCTTCGACACTGCCATCATCCTCAACCAGCAGTCGCTCGACAAGTTTGAGCACAGTGTTAAACCCGGTGGTTTGCTGATTTATGACCCCAATGGTATCACCCACGAACCCACCCGCAAGGATATCAACATCTATAAGATTCCCGCTACTGCCAAAGCACAGGAAATGGGTATCTCCAAGGTGTTCAATATGGTTGTGCTCGGCGGTTTCTTGAAACTGAAACCCATTGTGGACAAACAGTATATCCACGAAGGTCTTGAGCACTCTCTGCCCCAGCGTCACTGGAACCTCATTCCCCAAAATGAGGAAGCTATTGAAATTGGTAAAGGTATTATTGAAGCCGTTCAGGTTCTCTAAGTCCTTTTCTGATTATATGGATAAAAAACCTCTGCTTTTGGGCAGGGGTTTTTTGTTTGAATGGTCGTGCTGGCAGAGATCTGCGAACCTGTAATGTGAACACCCCCCCAACGGCTACTATCTAACGGTAAGACATTGGGGTTATGCAGACGATTCTATTGTTTAGGAATAGGGCTTTGATGTCCGGTAGGGTGGGGGGGTGATGTTTTATTGTTCGTAATTGGAGAAAAAAGCGTAAATTTGCAATTTCTATTGAAAAATGCTACTTTTAGATACATATACTGACTCGCAAATAGTTGCCGATATCGAGAACCAATTGTTGAAGGGGCAGAACCGTATCCATGTAAATGGTATGACGGGCTCGCTCCCTGCCGTAATTATATCGGCGACGGCCCTCAGGCAGAGAGAACGTTCACAATTGATTGTGGCTGCCAACAAGGAGGAGGCATACTACCTGCTGAATGATATTGAAACCATGCTTGGTGAGGGAGATGCGGACATCAACCAGAAACGGGCGCTTCTTTTCCCGTCGTCTGCACGCAAACCCTACAAGGCTAGGAGTGGACAGGATGACGGAGCTGACCTTTTTGAAACCGATAATGCAAATGTGATGCAACGCAGTGAGGTTGTGAAACAGCTTAATTCTGGTCGCAATTTGCTCATTGTAACCTATCCAGAGGCCTTGTACGAAAAGGTGGTATCCTCCCGTACATTGACGCGCAACACGCTAACCATAGTCAAGGGCACAAGCCCCGGTATCGACCATGTGATGGAAGTGTTGCAGGACTATGAGTTCGAACGGGTGGATTTTGTTGTTGAGCCCGGTCAGTATGCTATTCGAGGCGGTATAGTGGATGTATTCTCATTTGCCGATGAACATCCTTATCGCATTGAGTTTTTTGACGACACGGTGGAATCCCTTCGCACCTTCGACCCGGTGTCGCAGTTGTCCATCAAGCATTTCGACAAGATAAGCGTCCTGCCCAATATGAGCCGTCGTGCCCAGGATGTGTTGACCATTGAGGAGAAAGTTCCGCTATTGCAGTATTTCGGCAGTGAGGATTTGGTTTGGGTGTATGGACTGATGTTTGTGAGTGAAACAATCGAGACTCTCTTTGCTAAGGCGGGACGCGATGAAACATACTATTGTTCGGCCAACGAGTTTCTCCATTCGGTGCTGCGTTGCCGAATAATAGAGCAGGGCAATAGTAGCTACTTTAACAATGCCGCTTTGGTGGAAACCCATACCACTCCCCAGCCGGTATTCAACAAGCAGTTTGATTTGCTGTCCAATACGCTGCATGACTATCGCGACCGTGGGTATAAGATTTTTATCACCGTTTCCAACGACCAGCAGCAGCGCCGACTGGAGCGTGTCTTTGCCAATACGGGCAGTTATGTCAATCCGATAGCTATAGCCAATGGCTCCGGGGTGGGTAATGTCACTCCTATCGCCAATATCGAATTCCTTCAGTGCCAAATCAATCATGGCTTTATTGACAATGATGAGCATGTAGTCTGCTTTACCGACCACGAGATATTTGAACGTTATCATAAATACACCGTCCGCGACATGCGCGACACCCATCAGGCCCTTACGCTCAAGGAGCTCTTTGAGTTGAAACCGGGCGATTATGTAACACATATAGATTATGGTGTGGGCCGGTTTAGTGGACTGGAGAAGATAACCAACAATGGACACACCCAGGAGGTGATTCGCCTTATCTACAAAAACAACGACACTCTCTATATCAGCATTCATGGTCTTCATAAGATAAGCCGCTATGTGGGTAAAGAAGGCACCGAACCTACACTGAACCGTCTGGGAAGCAACACATGGCAAGTGCTGAAGCAGAAGACCAAGAAACAGGTTAAGGATATTGCCAAGGATCTTATTGCACTATATGCCAAACGCAAAGCCTCGAAGGGTTATGCCTTCAGCGCCGACAACTACTTGCAGGAACAGCTCGAGGCTTCTTTCTTCTACGAAGATACCCCCGACCAGTTGAAAGCCACCCGGGAGGTGAAACATGATATGGAAGACTCTACCCCAATGGACCGCCTGGTGTGTGGAGACGTTGGTTTTGGCAAGACTGAGGTGGCCATCCGCGCTGCATTCAAAGCATGCTGCGACTCCAAACAGGTGGCGGTGTTGGTGCCCAACACCATTTTGGCATTCCAGCACTACAACACTTTCCGCGACCGTTTGCAGGGACTGCCCGTAAATGTGGACTATCTCAACCGTTTCAGGACTACAAAAGAGAAGAACGATATCTATAAACGTGTGGCTGAGGGTAAGATAGACATCCTTATCGGTACACACGCCATTACAAATAAGAATCTCAAATTCAAAGACCTTGGTCTTCTCATCATCGATGAGGAACAGAAATTCGGTGTGGCCGCCAAGGAGAAACTCCGTGCCATGAAGGTGAATGTGGATTGCCTCACACTTACGGCTACCCCCATTCCGCGAACGCTTCAGTTTTCCCTAATGGGAGCCCGCGACCTTAGTGTCATACGCACCGCTCCGCCCAACCGCCAGCCAATACAGACGGAGCTGTGCTCGTTCGACGAGGAGGTGATACGCGACGCCATCCGTTTCGAGATGTCGCGTGGAGGACAAACATTCTTCATCAGCAACCGTGTTGAGAACCTTCCCGAGATGGCCGGGCTCGTCAGCCGTCTTGTGCCCGATGCCCGGGTGGGAATAGCCCATGGGCAGATGGACGGCAAGCGGGTGGAGGAAACCATGATGCAGTTCCTGGAAGGTGACATCGATGTGCTTGTCGCCACCGCTATTATCGAGAACGGCCTCGACATTCCCAATGCCAACACGATGATAATAAACAATGCTCAGAATTTTGGCCTGAGCGACCTTCACCAAATGCGTGGGCGTGTGGGACGCAGCAATAAAAAGGCTTTCTGCTATATGCTCATCCCCTCGTACGGCATGCTCACCGACGAGGCGCAGAAACGTCTCAGAGCTATTGAGGAATTCAGTACGATTGGCAGCGGCCTCAACATTGCTATGCGGGACCTCGACATACGTGGTGCCGGCAACATATTGGGTGCCGAGCAGAGCGGTTTCATCAGCGACATCGGCTATGACATGTATCACAAAATCCTCAACGAGGCTATTGAAGAGTTGAAGGAAACCGAGTTCAGCGACCTCTTCCGCCAGGAGATAGAGGAGAGCAAGGAGTATGTCAAGGAGTGTGTCATTGAGACCGACCTCGAAGTGCTCCTGCCAGATGACTATGTGACCAGCGTTAGCGAACGACTGTTGCTTTATAAAGAGCTCAACGACCTCTCTACCGAGGAGGAACTGGAACAATACAAGCTACGTCTTATTGACCGATTCGGACCGGTGCCGACCCCCACTCTCGAACTTATCAAAACCATCACCTTGCGCCGCATGGCCAAGGACTTCGGTATTGAGAAGCTGGTGCTTAAGGGCAACCGGATGGTCTGCCACTTTGTTGCAAACCAGAGCAATCCATTCTACCAGTCGGCCAACTTTGTGCGTATGATACGTTTCGTTCAGAACCACCCTGGCGAGATGCACTTGCGCGAAACCACCGAACGTCTCACTTTGATATGCGACAAGATTAGCAGCATTCAGCAGGCAATAGAGCGCATTGATGCACTCACCAACCAAAAAACGGATTCGGGCATACAATAATTTTTGCCCGACAACGTTATGGTTGCATGGATAAAATAACAATACTTTGGGCCGATGACGAAATCGACCTCCTCAAACCCCACATCCTTTTTCTCGAAGAACGCGGTTATTCGGTTATTCCTGTTATGAGTGGCAGCGAAGCCCTCGATGAACTTGAAAACCACTCAAAGCTCATCGACATCGTCTTTCTTGACGAGAATATGCCAGGAATCAGCGGGTTGGATACCCTTACGCAAATCAAGTCCAACTATCCTCAGGTGCCGGTCATCATGATTACCAAGAGCGAAGAGGAACATATCATGAATGAGGCTCTGGGCAGTAAAATCAGTGATTATCTTATCAAGCCAGTCAATCCAAACCAGATTCTCATGGCGATAAAGAAACACACCGAGGCTCGTAGGCTGCAAACCGAACGCTCCACAATGAACTACCAGCAACAATTCCGTGAAATCGGTATGGAGCTTTCCGGACGTCTCGACCACCAGTTATGGATACAACTGTACAAGAAGCTTGTTTACTGGGATTTGGAGCTCTCTAATACCGATGACGACAATATTCACGACATCTTTATCTCGCAGAAAAATGAGGCCAACCAGCTCTTCTGTAAGTTCTATGAGCAGCATTACATCGATTGGCTTACCAGCACCACCTCCACCACCGACAAACCTCTCATGTCGACCACCGTGCTGCGCGAGAAACTGTTTCCCCTGCTGCACGACGAACGTCCCACATTCCTCATCGTTATCGACAATTTCCGCTACGACCAGTGGAAGTATATCCAGCCCGCTCTAGAGCAGTACCTCCGCACCGAGGAGGATAACCTCTACTACAGCATTATCCCCACTACCACCCAGTTCGCACGCAACTCTATGTTTGGCGGACTCATGCCTTCGGAGATTGAACGGAAATATCCCCAATATTGGGTAAATGAGGACCAGGAGGGTTTCAAGAATCAGTTCGAGAACGAATTGCTCGATGAAAATCTGCGTCGCCACGGCCTCAATATCAAGCACAGCTACAGCAAGGTGCTCAACGTCCACTATGGGCGTAAGCTGGTTGAAAACATCTCCAATTTGATGCAGAACAAGCTCAATGTCATTATCTACAACTTTGTAGATATGCTTTCCCACGCCCGCACCGACTCCAATATTGTTCGCGAGCTTGCCGACGACGAGAAGGCCTATCGTTCTGTAACGTTGAGCTGGTTTGAGCATTCGCCTTTGGCCGAAGTTTTCAAAGCTTTGATGGGCAAGGATGTGAATATCATCATCACCACAGACCACGGCTCTGTGCGTATCGACCACCCGGTTCGGGTCAAGGGCGATGCCAGTGTCAGTGTAAACCTGCGCTACAAACAGGGACGTCTGCTCGACTACAATCCCAAGGAGGTGTTCGAAGTCAAAGACCCTGCCAAAATCTTCCTTCCCCGGCGTCACATCACCTCGCCGTATATCTTCTGCCATTGCAACGACTTTTTCGCCTACCCCAACAACTACAATCAGTATGTTCAATACTATATGAACACTTTCCAGCATGGCGGTATCTCCATGGAGGAAATCCTCATCCCCTTTATTACCCTCAAACCCAAAGCTTGATTTGTTCGGCAACCTCGCTTGCCTACCATAATAATACAACCCCGGCAGTGGATTAGTCCAGAGCCGGGGTTTGTTCGTAATGGGGTGGGAGTGGGCAAAACCCGCTTGGGGGCTATCCCAGTTTCATGCTTAGCGATATACGTTTGCGTCTCAGGTCCACATCTATCACCCGCACTCGCACATGCTGGTGCAGATGCACCACTTCCGAAGGGTCGTTCACTCGTCGGTTGGCCAATTGGCTTATGTGTACCAGTCCGTCCTGATGCACACCAATGTCCACAAAGGCTCCGAAAGCCGTGATGTTGGTCACTATTCCGGGCAGCTCCATCCCCGGTTTCACATCTTCTATCCGGGTTACGTTCTTGTCAAACTCAAACACCTCGAATTTGGCACGGGGGTCCAGTCCGGGTTTGTCCAACTCTTTCATAATGTCCAGCAGGGTGGGCAATCCGCAGTCGGCCGAAACATATCGTTGTATGTCTATCTTTTCGCGCAGGCTTTTATCTTTCATCAGCTGGTCCACTGTGGCTCCTGCATCCTTTGCCATACGCTCCACAAGTGTGTATCGTTCCGGATGGACTGCACTGTGGTCCAATGGATTGGTGCTTTCCCTCACACGTAGGAATCCGGCACACTGCTCAAATGCTTTCTCGCCAAGTCTTTCCACTTTTTTCAATTCTTGTCTCGAATGGAAAGCACCTTCGCGGTTGCGGTAGTCCACTATTTTATCAGCCAAAGCAGGACCAATACCGCTCACATAGCTCAGCAGCTCGCGGCTGGCGGTGTTCAGCTCTACGCCCACACTGTTCACGCAGCTCACCACCACATCGTTCAAGCTCTCCTGTAGCAGGGTTTGGTTAACATCGTGCTGATACTGGCCAACACCAATGCTTTTGGGGTCTATTTTCACCAACTCGCTCAGCGGGTCCATCAGTCGCCGGCCTATACTTACAGCTCCCCGCACAGTGACATCGTATTCCGGGAATTCTTTTCGGGCCACTTCCGATGCGCTGTATACCGATGCACCGTTCTCGCTCACCATCACCGCTATCACCTTGCCCTTGAACCGGCATCGTTTCACCACCTCTTCTGTTTCGCGTCCGGCTGTCCCGTTGCCAATGGCTATAGCCTCAATGTGGAATGCCTCCACCAGCGCCTCGAGCTTGGCTATGGCTGCCCGTTCTTCGCGCACCGAAGTGAACGGATAAATAGTTTCGTTGTGAAGCAGCTGCCCCTGGGCATCCAGACACACCGTCTTGCAGCCTGTGCGGAATCCCGGGTCGATGGCAAGGATGCGTTTCTGTCCCAGCGGCGAGGCCAGTAGCAGTTGGCGAAGGTTCTCGGCAAACACCCGTATGGCCTCCATGTCGGCTTTTTCTTTCAACAGGTTGTAGTACTCAGTCTCTATCGAGGGGCACAGCAGCCGCTTATATCCATCTCTCACCGCAAGGCGCACTTGCTCCGACGACTTGTACCGCCCACTCACAAACTGACGCTCCAGCGTTTCGTAAACGGCCTCGTCGTCCTCGGGCAGAATGTGTACGCGCAGCAATCCCTCTTCCTCTCCTCTGAACAGTGCCAATATCCTGTGCGAAGGAGCACGCATGGCATTCTCCTTCCAGTCAAACCACGATTCATACTTGCCAGCCTCTTCCTCCTTGTCTTTCGCCACTTTCGAACTCAGCATGGCCGTGCGGCGGAATATATTTCTCACCTTGTTGCGGGCCTGCACATTCTCGCTCACCCGTTCGGCTATTATGTCGCGAGCCCCCGCCAGCGCATCCTCCACACTTTTCACGCCTTTCTCCTCGTTTACATATTTCCCGGCCATTGCCGTCACGTCGCACGAATATTGTTTCTGCAACTCGTTGGCCAAAGGCTCCAAACCCCGCTCCACGGCCATCGTGGCACGGGTACGTCTTTTCGGTTTGTAAGGCAGATACAAGTCTTCCAGCTCCGTCATCGTAGTGGCTTCGCCAATCTGTTTCTCCAGTTCGGGAGTCAACTTTCCCTGTTCGGCTATCGAAGCCAAGATGGCAGCACGCCGTTTGTCTATTTCTTTCAGTTTCAGCAACAGGTCGCGTATGGCAGTAATCTGAACCTCGTTCAAACTCCCCGTCACCTCCTTGCGATATCGGGCTATAAACGGAACGGTGGCTCCTTGCTCCAGCAGTTCGATGGTTTTTTCCACCTGTCGGGTGCCAAGATTGAGCTGTTGAGCTATGGTGGCTGAGTAATTCATATGGGTGACCATTTACTATTATGATATACTTTTCTTATTGATATGCCACAGATAAACCTATTTATCATGTGTGCAATAACGAGTGCAAAGATACGAAAAAAATGTTAATTGACAGAAAAAACCACTTTTTCATCCAACAATTAGAAAAAAATGTGTATTTTTGCATGTTATTGAAAACAGAAAAGTCTAACAAATTATAGTATTATTAATCTAAATTACAACATCTTATGAAAAAAATTTTATTGGTTTTAGTGGCTTGCCTTTTGGCATCTACACTGAGTGCCCAGGTTCTTTGGTCTGAAGGTTTTTCAGATGGTATTCCTACCACGTGGACGATGTTCAACGATAACAACATCAGCCACAATGAGTATCAGCGCGATGCTTGGGTGGTCAACCAATCCCTTGGTAATCCTGCTCCTGCTGTGGTCAGCGCTTCTTGGTTTGATCCCGCAGGTGTAGCCGACCGTTGGCTCATCACCAATTCTTTCACTGTACCCGACAGCGGTTACTTTTTTGAATTGGAAGCTGCCTGCTACGAAGCGGCTTATCCTGATGGTTTCATGGTGAAGGTTTCCACTACCGACCGCGAAAGCCGTGCTGCATTCACCACCACAATAATCAACGTTCCTGCCGCAACTGCCTCTTTCGAGAAATATCGTGGTTCTTTGGATGCTTTCATCGGCCAGACTATCTATATCGCCGTTATCCAGAACTCCAACGACATGAACTTCATCGTTTGCGACAACTTCAAGGTTTATATTCCTGCTCAGAACGATGTGGACCTCGTCTCCTTCGCTCTCCCCAGCTATGCTGCTATCAATAACAACCTTGACATCACCGGTACTGTGAAGAACATGGGTGTTCAGGACCTCACCAGTTTTGACCTGACCTACAGTGTCAATGGCGGTACTCCCATTGCCACTACCATCTCTGGTATCAATATCCAGTCTAACGGCACCTACAACTTCACCCACGATGTCCCCTTCTTCACCGACGCTGCCGGTAACTATGAAATCACTGTCACCGTCTCCAACCCCAACGGTGTCACCGATCCTACCCCCGAATTCAATACTTTGAGCGCAAGCACTATCGCTTATGATCCCGCTACGACTGTCACCCGTACTTCTGTCCTCGAAAACTTCACCACCGCTGTTTGCCAATACTGCCCTGCTGGTCACGAGCGCATCCATTCTGCTCTTGAAAATACTTCTGTCAACACCATCTGGGTGTGCCACCACGCTGGTTTCTACACCGACGCTCTCACCTGCCCCGCTAACGAAGCTTACATGTTCTTCTATAATTCCAATAGCTCCTATGCTCCCGCTATGATGGTTGACCGTTATCATGGCGATCCCGCCGAACCCGGCCCCGTCACTGGTGTTGGCGATGTTAGCACTATTTCCCAGTACCTCACCGAGGTCAATTCTCTCCCCAGCTTTGTCACTCTCAACCTCGACAACCTGAACTACAACCCCGATACCCGTGCTTTCAGCGGTACCGTTACCGGTCGTTTCACCAATGAGGTTTGGAATGCCAACACCCGCCTCACCCTCATGGTTCTCGAAGACAGCAATGTTACAACTCAGAGCGGCGCCACCGGCAACTATATGCACTTCAATGCTTGCCGCGCTACCCTCACCGACACTTGGGGCGATCCCCTCACTGTCAACGCCGACGGCACCTACACTTACAATGTCTCTGGCACTCTGCCCGCCAACCTCAAAGCTTGGCGCTGCCGCGTGGTTGCTATCATCAGCAATTACAACTCGAGCGATCCTAACGACTGCGCTGTGATGCAGGCTGCCACCACCGCCAACCTCAACGCTCCCTATGTGGGAATCGGAGAGGCCAACGAAGTTAGCCTTAACGTTTATCCCAACCCCGCCACCGACTACATCAACATCGAGGCTGGTAGCGTAATCAACGAGGTCCGCGTTTACAACCCCATGGGTCAGGAAGTCTACACCAACAACAACGTCAACAGCGAGAATCTCATTGTCAACATGCAGGATATGGCTACCGGTATGTACATGGTTACCATCCGCACCGACAAGGGCGTTGCTTCTCACCGCATCTCCGTTGTCCGCTAATATCTGTTAGCAGTACTTCTTAATAAAGGTGCTTCGGCTTTGCCGGGGCACCTTTTTTTACACTCCTCACTCTTGTTTGAAAACCCTATTTTTCCTCTCGTCCCCCATCCCGCTCCCACCTTTTTTCTTCCTATTGCAAACACTATTCTCACCACTCCCGTCCTGCCCTTACCCTCTATCCATCGCAGCCATCATCTTTATCCATCGCAGCCATCCTCTCTATCCATTTCAACCATCCCCTCTATCCACCTCAGCCATCCCCTCTCTTCATCGCATTCATCCTCTCATTGTTCGCCATCAATCCGCTCTCGCCCCGTTCCCCTTTTCCGACAATTCCGACTTCGCTTACTGTTAAGCCGTTCCTCACCCATTCTTTAGCTCTTCTTCACCGTGGGGCTGAAAACTTATTTATTTACGAGTTTGTTCGGCATAAAGGGAGAAGGGAGCTGGAAAAGATTTGACATAAGCCAAATTGGTAGATGAAACAATTGCAATAGTATAGAGAAGGCTTGAGATAAGAGATAGTCATCAACGTGGAAAACCAGCAAAAAACTTATTGTTTAGATTGTTTCTAATTAATCGGTTGGGACTAAAAAATGCCTAGATAGTAATAATAACAAGAAAGAGGCCAAATGACATATTTCCTTTCAAGACATTGGGAGGGTGGAGGCTTCAAGTTGGCATTGCGGAAGTGGCCACGCCTCCCGAAATAATACCGTAATGGTGATGGGTATGCATTGGGCAGCCAATAAAAATGAGATTGTTAGAATAATAAAAACAGATTTATTTCGTTATATCGCAAAAATTGTGTATTTTTGCATCGCAAATTATGAACACAGATATGAAGAAAACTCTCTTGTTAGCTGTTCTGCTATTGTCAGTTGTGTCTGTCAATGCCCAGCGTGTCAGTTCGCGTGCCAAGGCTGTTCGCATGCTTGCCTATGCCCGTCCCGAGTATCAGGTGAAGGACGTTAAGGTGTATGCCGATACTATGACCGTATTCTCTCTGGCCGACTATCCTATCTATCCCATTGGTAAATGGAAAACGGTAGAGGACTATATTACCAGCAACCAGTTGCTGTGGTACCGCGAAAGCGGGTATAAGACATTCTACGACACAATGACTGTTGCCGTCAATACGCTGAGCCGCCTCGATGGCACCAACATCAATGTCTACCGTAGCATCTGGACCAACAAGCTGGAGATGGTGGCCGCCAAGATTACCGACACCGCCGTGGTGCTCGACAACGGCGTCAAGGTGGGTATGTCGAAAGAAGATGTTTTCAAGGTCATTTTCAAAAGCTACCCCAAGTCCTATACCTCCGAAATCAATGTGCTCAAAGTGATTGCCGGTGCTGCCGAGGTGGGCGAGATTTATACCTTTAAGGGCAATAAATTGCGCCACATTCAGATTGTCAGCCGCTACAAGTATTATTGATTTATCCCCGTCCTGCCATGTTTGGCCCTCCAATGCGTAAAATCGGTCTATTCTTCGGGTCCTTCAACCCGATACATATAGGTCACCTGATTATAGGTAATGCGATGCTTGCCCATTGCGACCTCGATGAGGTGTGGTATGTGGTTTCGCCGCAGAACCCGCTCAAGGAGCGTAAATCCCTGCTCGCCGACCAGCAGCGTCTGGAAATGGTACGCCTTGCAGTCAACGACAACTACCACATGCGTGCCTGCGATGTCGAATTCCACTTGCCCATCCCTTCCTACACGGTGCTTACCCTTGCCCATTTGGGTGAGAAATACCGCGACAAGCAGTTTTGTCTTATTATGGGGTCAGACAATCTTGCCACCTTCGACCGTTGGCGCAATTGGGAGTTTATTCTGGAGCATTACCGTATCTATGTCTATCCGCGTCCCGGTTCGGCCGATTGCAAGCTGTCCACCCATCCTCATGTCACTATGGTCGAGGTGCCCATGATAGATATTTCCTCCACTTATATCCGCGAACAGATTCGTCAAGGCAAGGATGTGAGATACCTCCTGCCCGAGCCAGTTTACCAATATCTGACCGAGATGCATTTTTATGAGAAGTGATTTCCGCGGGTCATCGCCCGTATGCCTGCCTTGGATATAAAAAAGCCCTTCGATAGTTCGAGGGGCTTTTGTTTGGGTCAGTTTGTGATATTAATCTTTCTTGATGCGGGGACGGCCTTTCTTTTTGGGTGCAGCCGGTTCAGCCGCGGGTGCTGCGGCATTCTTGCGGGGACGCCCCGGGCGTTTGGGCTTTGCTGCCTTGTCTGCCTCTTCTTTGGCCATCCGTTCCAGCTCCTCAGGCGGTATTTCGGCGTTGGCATACAATTCGCTGTCAATATCCATCAGCTCTTCGTCGGTGGGCTCGTATTCTTCTTCTGAATCGTCATCGGTGTCCTCATCGTTGTCCGGCGAGTAGTCGTCATAGTCTTCGGAGCTCATGTCGTCCGAGAAGGCTTCCTGCAGCTCTTCGCCCAGAGCACTGAGCGAATGAGGCTGGGTTATTCTTCTCTTGGCATCGTCCAGTGTGTCGTCGTAGTTGCCGTGCCGCACCACACGCTCGGTGTGCGACTGGGTCTCGTCCTCTTTGTCCAGCACTTCCTGCAGAGGCGCGAATTGGCTGTCGGCTTTGGCCACTTCTTCATCGAAGTAGTCTTTCTCCGTGTCGTCGTCAGTGTAGGTAGTGTCAATTTTGACATCGAATTTTATCATGTATACGGTGTCGGCTGTTTCGAGTGGCACCACAAAGATGGTCTCTCCATTGGGCTTCTCGAATCGTTGTATATAGTCTACATATCCGTCGGGGTATTTTTCCTTGAGCAATTCAAGTAGGTCGGCGGAAAGGCTTTTGTAACTGACTATCAGGTTCTTTTTGTGAGTTCTGTGAGGATTCATAGTGTATGTATTTTTGTGCAAGTATAACAACTTTATTTTATTCAAAAGGTTTTTTGTAAAAAAAAAGTTATCAACATTGTTTTCCCCTCCACAGCCAATTGTTTTTGAGGCTCCCTTGGGTGGGTATTTCCTAAGGTTAGAGAGGATTCTAACGGGTTGTTCTATGTGGTATGAAAGGGGGTGTTTGGCGGGCAACTGCGTGCCGCGCAATTCGTCATTCTGCGTCATCTCCCGGCAGGAGTGGACTCGCCTTGAGTTTCCCGCTTTCGGGATCGAAACAGAAATGCGTTAGCTGCGATACAATGGGTCGGAGGAATGGCGACAGTGCGTCGCAGCCCCCACGGCTGTTGTTTTGGGCATAGGTGAAGCATAGCCGTTTTTTGGCGCGCGAGATGGCCACATAAAACCTCCGTGCGTCTTCTTCTATGTGTTCTTTGTCCTGTTTGCGTATATTGAGGGCGTAGGGGTAGGCTCCTTCGGTTGCATTGAACACGATAACGCTGTCAAATTCCAACCCCTTGGCTTTGTGGGCGGTCGCTATGAAGAAACGTTCTCGGCCATATCGCTGCATACTGCTGCTGTCGCAAAGGTCCGACTCGCGAACGGTGTTCAGGTCGGCCAGATAGAGGTCAAGTTGTTGCCGCAGGGTGGGGGCGAGGCTTGTGTCCACCATGTCTACCGAAAGGTAGTCAACTATGTGTTGCCATTTGGGCACCTCTTCTATTATGCCTTGCTGACGCAATGTGCTGTATGCATATTCCAACTCCTGTACCATGATGGGAACATCGTTTACGTCGGGGGCGCCCACGGCCTGAGGCACGCTGTATTGCTGTTGATATGTGTGGAGGAATAGTGGTAGGTATATTTCCTTGAACCGCATGGCCAGTAGTCGCATATTGGGTTGCGAAAGCAGCTGTTGCTGTAGGGGTATCAATTGGGAGGCTTTCGCCCGGCAGTAGGTCAGCAGCGAGAGGGTGGCTTTAACGTCGTCTATGGCGTTGTGGGAGTTGGTGCCTTCCAGATGGAGGGTTTCCAGCAGCCGCTCCAGCTTGTAAACGCGCAGGCGTGGCTCTACCAATCGGGTCAGTTTCAAGGTGTCAAACCGCTGGCGGTGCCCCAACCCCTGGCCGAATGTGCGCCGCAGGTTGTAGTCCAGAATATTGTAGTCGTATTCCACATTGTGGCCTATTAGCACGCGCCCCTCGCAGTAGTCAAGAAAGGCTTGCAAGCCCTCTCTGCGACCCAGCCGTTCGCTGTTCAGGTATTCGGTCAGCATCGGGTTGTCGTGTCCCCCTACGGTGGTGGGTATCTCTTTGTCGGTCTGGATTATTATGTTGAAGTCTGAGCCTTCCACATATCGCCCGTGGTCTATCTTTATGGCCGCTATCTGGATTATGTCGTCGTTCCAGATGTCCAGGCCGGTGGTCTCGGTGTCGAATAGCACCACTTCCTGGTTGTCGAGCACCGAGGCGAACTGCTGTAGATATGTGCTTTCGGTATACATGAGCAGGTCGGTGGGCGATATGGCGCGGTTGCGCAGTTCCCGCATCATGTTGCGTGCAAGGGCATACTCGGGCACCACCTTCAAGTGGTACAGTAATCGTGCCCAAGCGATGAAGCACGTCTCGTTTGCCACCACGTTGAGGTGGGCAAACAGCAGTTGTACAGCCGGTGTGCTGAAAAGGTCGCGCCCCGATATCTTGAAGTGGGGTGTTTTGCCAAATTCCTTGCTCAGCCTGTCGGCGTCGACGTTGGTGGGTACGATGATGGCTACACGGTCCGAGTCCGAGAGCTCGGCATACCGTTGGGCGAGGCGGACGGCCAGTCGGTATTCGTTGGCATACGCGCGTGTGCAGCTTCGGCAGTCAGTCCCGTCGATAGCACACCGTTCTGTCCTGGTCCCTGGTGGCACCGAGTGGTGGCAGGCGCGGAAGATGCAGCAATCCTGTGGCTGTGCCTCAGCGTTGTTGTCGGTGGCCGGCAGCAACGCGGGGTCTATTTTGAGCTGGTGGGTGGCGTAGGTGTTGAAAATGTCCAGCAAGTATTTGGGCGAGCGGTGGTTTTTCCCCAGGCGGTGTATATTGGGGCTGCATTGTGCTTTCAGTTGCTGCAATGCTTCCAGTTTGGCTCCCACAAACGAGAATATGGCCTGCTGGTCGTCGCCCAGAAAGACAATGGTCGCATCCTCGGTGGCAAATAGGTCTATAATGGCCAGTTGCAGGAAACTCAGGTCCTGCACCTCGTCCACCTCTATCCAGCTGTATCGGTGCCGTTCCGCATCCTGCTGGGCAAAGAAATAGGCTTTCTCCAACAGGTCTTCGAAGTCTAACAGGCTGTCGGTCTCCTTGTATTTTGCATACATTCGCGCAAATGCCGCCTTTGTTTTCCAATGCCCGCTGTCGGCATCTTCCAGCTGGTCGGCATGCACTATCAGCCTATCGGGCATTCCGCCCTCTTTCTGACTTATGGCGTGCTGCAGGTTGACGATATCGTTTGCGTAGTGCGTATTGTTCTCCGTCGGGTCCAGATGGCACAGGGCGGTGATAATGCTTTCAGCGTCTATGTCGTCAATCACCGCGCTGTTCTGCGGTATCTTCTTTTGCTCAAACAGGTAGTTGGAACAGAATCGGTGCAGATTGCCCACAAACAAGTCAGGCGGCACCGGGTTGCCAGTCCGTTGGCTTATGCGGTCGCGCATTCCGCGGCTCGCGCGGTTGGTGAATGTGAGGCATATCATGTCCTTGTAGTCCACCCCGTGGGCGTGGGCTTTTATCACCCTCTCCGCCAGTATGAATGTCTTCCCGCATCCCGGCGGCGCCAACACCAGGTGTCGGCCGCCCTGCAGGTCTATTATGCGCTTCTGGTCGGCGTCGGCTGTGGCATTGGACTGAACCATCGGCTTGGGGCGTCGGTTACTCTACGGTGACGCTTTTGGCCAGATTTCGGGGCTGGTCCACGTTGCGGCCTTTGGCTATGGCCACATAGTACGACAGCAGCTGCAGCGGTATCACAGCCAGCAGCGGCACAAAGCAGTCGCGCGTGTCGGGTATCACGAAACAGTAGTCGCTCATGTCGCGCACCACCGTGTCACCCTCGGTCACCACCGAGATGATTTTGCCCTTCCGCGACTTGATTTCCTGTATGTTGCTCACCACCTTTTCATACATGCCCCGTTTCGGCGCTATCACCACCACAGGCATCTCCTCGTCAATGAGGGCGATGGGCCCGTGCTTCATCTCCGCGGCTGGATATCCTTCCGCATGTATATAGCTGATTTCTTTCAGTTTCAATGCCCCTTCCAGCGCCACCGGGTAGTTGTATCCGCGTCCCAGGTAAATGAAGTTCTTGCAATAGGTGAACATCTGGGCAAATTGGTCTATATTCTTGTTGTGCTCCAGCGTCCACTGCATCTTGTCCGGTATCTGCTGCAGCTCGTTCACCAGCATGTGGAACATCTCATCGCTCAGCGTCTTTTTCTCTTTGGCAATGGCCAGTCCCAGCAGTGCCAGGGTGATGACCTGGCCGGTAAATGCCTTTGTCGAGGCCACACCTATTTCGGGTCCCACATGCAGATAGGTGCCGCTGTCTGTGGCCCGCGCTATCGACGAGCCAATCACATTGCATATTCCATACAAGAACGCGCCCTTGCTCTTGGCCAGCTGGATGGCGGCCAGCGTGTCGGCGGTCTCGCCCGACTGCGACACGGCTATCACTATATCGTTCGGATATATCACCGGATTGCGGTAGCGGAACTCAGAGGCATACTCTACCTCCACCGGTATCTGCGCAGCCTCCTCTATAAAGTATTTGCCTATCAGGGCCGAGTGCCACGAGGTGCCGCAGGCGCATATTATTATACGGTTGCAGTTCAAAAACTTCTCCTTGTGGTCTATGATGCCGCTCAGCAAAACATCCTTATCCGCCATATTCAGGCGTCCACGTATGCATGTGCGCAGTGCATTGGGCTGCTCCCAAATCTCCTTCAGCATGAAGTGGGGGTATCCGCCCTTCTCCAGCTGGTCCAGGTTCATCTGCAGGGTGACCAGCTGCGGTGTCTGTTTCACATTGCTCAGGTTGGTAATATCTATATGCCCCGAGCGGTCCATTATCGCTATCTCCTCATCTTTGAGGTATATCACCTTGTTTGTGTATTCAATGATGGGGGTGGCGTCCGAGCCCAAGAAAAACTCCGCACGACCGTTGGCGCTTTTACCCAAACCTATAATAAGGGGGCTTCCCTTCCGCGCGCACACCAGCTGGTCGGGATGGCTCTTGTCCAGTATGGCAATCGCGTAAGCTCCAATCACATTCTTCAAAGCCAGCTGAACAGCCGTATACATGTCGCAGTTGTGGGTATTCATCATATATTCCACCAGCTGCACCAGCACCTCGGTGTCGGTCTGGCTGCAGAAAGTCATATTGTTCTTCTCCATCTCGGTGCGCAACGACTTGTAATTCTCAATAATGCCGTTATGTACAAGCGCCAGGTTCTTCGACTCCGAGTAATGGGGATGCGCATTTATGGCATTGGGTTCGCCGTGCGTGGCCCAACGGGTGTGGGCTATGCCGATAGTACCCGTAGTGTCTTTCTCCTTAATACTGTCTTCAAGTGCCGACACCTTGCCTTTGGCTTTGTACACATTCAGATCCCCTTTGGCATTGATGATGGCAACTCCCGAACTGTCGTATCCACGATATTCCAAACGGTGCAGGCCTTTAATCAAGATAGGGCATGCCTGCTCTTCCCCGAGGTATCCAACGATTCCACACATATTTTTGTCAATATTTTAGTGTTAGTTTATCAAAAACAACAATCAAACCATCATGTTGCTTTTCTCAAAAATTCAAATTGCAAAGATACACAAAAAAAACAATATAACGATTTTTTTGTTTACAAGTCATTCATCCAAGATAATTCCATTCCCGCTTTGATTCCCCTCCAGACTGTTCCAACCACTTCCTTAATCCCTTTCTACCCATTGGGTGAACAGATGCTTAAGAGGTGGTGAATAAGTGGTGAGGAACGAGCGAATCCGGAATGAACGTGATGAAAAAACAATCATGAACCGGAACTAATATGAAAGCTTCAGATGGCCAATCTATAGCCTATTGTACTACTTTATTCTTTGTAGTGGGTGGGGTATCGTTGACTTACTCGATTTGGGTTAATGTCTTCATTAAGGGTAATTACAACCTGCGGGAGTATTTTTTTGTGAGGTGGGATAATAAAAACGGTGGTTTTGAGTTATTATTTATTATCTGAAAATAATATTTCTTGAATATGGATGATTTGGAATACGATGAAGAGAACAGAGCGGGTTGGCACGAAGATGAGCCACGCAGGCCGCGCTGGATTGAGGACAATGGCGATAAGTTGAAGACTATTATCGTCACTGTTTTGATTACTTCGCTTTTCTGGGCAGTGGTGGGGATGCTGTTGTTCCCCTCGGTTCCCCGCAAGGGCCAACGGGCCGCAGTTGCGGAGAAGCCACTGTCGGTGCAACAGGCCGAGGCCACCGCGCCGCGCTATGCCGTGAAGGCGAAAAAGAATGTGGATTATACCGACTCAGTGATTGGCAAATGGGAGCCTGTGGAGGTGTCGAGCTACACGCTGGAGATTTCGGAGTTTGGTACACTGAAGACCACTACAAACAAGAACGGGTATAAGATTAAGACCGACTATAAGTATAAGTTGGTTGGCGACCGATTGGGGTATACTATCTTGTCGGACTTTTTTGAGGGTGATTTCCACCGCATTGATTTCGTGACAGACGAAGAGGGTAACGTTTATCTCAACATATACGATGACCCCGATTTGGGTGGTCGGTATAAACTTGTGTCGCGATAGCCGCACAGAGGACTATCTGTAGATTGGCTTTTACTCTGATAGGGGTTCTGTACGTTGGTCTATGCCGATAAACCCAAATCGGTTATTAGGCTGACTTTTAAATCATTCGAGTTTATTTTAGGTCTGTTCAAGCCTCATTGAGGTGAGTTTTAGAAGTCCCGTATTGTGTTTCCCTGATTCAGTGGGTGGCTCGATGTGGCGAGTGCTACGCTACAGTTGCTACAGTTCGAAAACCTTCTTTCTGTGATACAGCATGGGGGTAAACCACAATGACCGAATTTTGGAAAAGGAACTGTAGCAACTGTAGTTGTAGCGCGGGGAGTTTCCAATCCCATTGAAGCACCCTTTGGAGTTCGCCTTAGGTTCGCTCTAGGGGGTGGAACAAGAGCGAGGGTAGAGCGAACCTACAGCGAACCTACACCGGACGGTTTTCTAATACTAATCTGGCATAAACCTAACGACCGATTTGGGATAAATTTGTGAGCCGATAGGGCAAAAACGAGTAGGCCGGACATCTCGCGTTGAGTGTCCGGCCTTGATTTTTATATATTTCTGTATAAGAAAGTATGTGCGGGGGTTAGTCTATCTTGTCGAAACCGAGATAGGGACGCAGGCATTCGGGCATGATGATGCCGTCTGGGGTTTGGAAGTTCTCCAGCAGGGCGGCCACAATGCGGGGCAGGGCGAGGGCACTGCCGTTGAGGGTGTGGCACAGTTTGGTCTTGCCGTCGGTGTCCTTGAAACGCAGTTTCATGCGGTTGGCCTGGAAGGTCTCGAAGTTGGAGACCGAAGAGACCTCGAGCCATTTCTGCTGTGCGGCGCTCCACACTTCGAAGTCGAAGGTCATGGCCGAGGTGAAGCTGATGTCACCACCGCAGAGTTTGAGGATGTGGTAGGGGAGGCCCAGCTTGTCGAGCAGCCCGCCCACATGGCGTTTCATCTCCTCGAGGGTGTCGTAACTGCGGTCGGGGTGCTCAATGACAACGATTTCCACTTTGCTGAACTCGTGCAGGCGGTTCAGGCCACGCACGTCCTTACCGTAGCTGCCGGCCTCGCGGCGGAAGCACTCGGAATAACCCGCATGTTTGATGGGGAATTGGTCGGGACTGACGATGACGTTGCGGTAGAGGTTGGTGATGGGCACTTCGGCGGTGGGAATCATGTAGAATCCGTCGAGGGGTATGGCATACATCTGTCCCTCTTTGTCGGGCAGCTGGCCGGTGCCGAGGCCGGAGGCTTCGTTGACCATCAGCGGAGGCATAATCTCTACATATCCAGCGGCAGTAGCTTGGTCGAGGAAGAAGTCGATGAGGGCGCGCTGCAGGCGTGCGCCTTTGCCTTTATATACGGGGAAACCGGCTCCGGTGATTTTGTTGCCCAGCTCAAAGTCAACGATGTTGTACTTGGCGCAGAGCTCCCAGTGGGGCAATGCCCCTTCGGGCAAGTTGGGTTTGGTGCCGAATTCGGCCACAACGACGTTGTCGGCTTCGTTCTTGCCTTTGGGAACCGTGATATGGGGTGCGTTGGGCAGGGAGATGAGTTTGGCGTTGAGGTCGGCGTCGACAGCGGCTTGCTGCTCGTCAAGTTCTTTCTCCTGCGCCTTGAGGTCGGCGGTGAGGGCTTTCTTGGCTTCGGCCTCGTCGCGTTTGCCTTGTTTGAAGAGCATGCCAATCTCCTTGGCGATAGCGTTCTGTTCGGCTTTTACGGCGTCGGATTTCTGTTGGAGGGCGCGGCGTTTTTCGTCGAGGGCAATAATCTCGGCGATGCGTTCTTCTACGTTTTGTACGTTCTTAATCTTGAGGCGTTCGATGATTTCCTCTGTATGTTCCTTTATATATTGCAGTTGCAGCATAAGTGTGTTTTTTTGTTCAAAAGGCAAAGATACAAAAAAAAGTTGGATAAGTAAGTTTATTCGGGGTAGCTGCAGTGGAATCGGCGTTCGTATTCTTCAATCAGTTGAGGGCGGAAGTCGGGATGAGCAATGTGGATGAGGTCTTCGGCGCGGTGTTGCAGGGTGCGGCCTTTGAGGCGTGCGATGCCGTATTCGGTCACGATGTAGTCCACGTCGTTGCGCGAGGTGCTGACGGCGGCACCTTCGGTGAGGAAGGGTTTGATGCGCGAGATGGTGCCTCCGGCTGCAGTGCTGGGCATTGCAATGATGGCTTTGCCCTCGCGGGCGAGCGATGCCCCGCGGATGAAGTCCACCTGTCCACCGATGCCGCTGTACTGCCGCATGCCTATGGTTTCGCTGGCCACCTGTCCCTGGAGGTCGACTTCGAGGCACGAGTTGATGGAGATCATGCGTTCGTTTTTGGCGATGATGAGTGGGTTGTTGACATAGTCGACGGGGTGGAATTCGATGTCGGGGTTCTGGTCGACGAAGTCGTATAACTCTTTTGAGCCCATGATGAATGTCACAACAGCCTTGCCGCGATGGAGGGTCTTTCGGCGGCCGTTGATGACACCGCTGCGCATAAGTTCCATTACGCCATTGGAGAACATCTCGCTATGGATGCCGAGGTCTTTTTTGTCGGTGAGGGCCTGCAGGACGGCGTCGGGGATGGCGCCGATGCCCAGTTGCAGGGTGGAGCCGTTGGCCACAAGAGAGGCACAATGCTGTCCGATGGCAAGTTCCACGTCGCCTGGAGGAGGTAACAGCAGTTCCTGTAGGGGGTAGGAGCAGGGGATGATATGGTCGATTTGTGAGACATGAATCATGGTGTCGCCGTAGGTGAAGGGCATCATCTCGTTGGTCTCTACAATGACAGTCTTGGCGGCACGGATGGCGGCTTTGGCATAGTCGCAGCTCACACCGAGCGAGCAGTAGCCTTCCTCGTTGGGCGGAGTGGCTTGGAACACGGCCACATCGCAGGGGATGTCGCTCCCTATCATAGAGGGCACATCCTTGAAATAGGCGGGGAAAAAGTCTCCCTCACGTCGCTCAACGACTTCGCGTGAATTGGCCGAGAGGAAGTTGCTTACGTGACGGAAATGACCGTAGCAGCATGGTTTGTAGCAGGGGTTGTCGCCAAGGGTGGTCATGTGAAAGATGAGCACGTCGTTGTAGTCTTCGCAATGGTCGGCCAGTGTTTGCAGAATCAGTCGCGGTGCTGCCGCTGCATGGCCCATCACCACGCATTGGCCATCGCGGATGTCGTAAATGGCATCTTCGGGCTTGGATACTTTCCTTTTGTAGTCTTCTTTCCAGTTCATTGTTTATTATTTGTTTTTTTTGTCATTGTCTTGTGGCGTTGCAAACGGTCTTTTGTGAAAGGAAAGGGTATGGGAGTACAGCAGGTGTGCCGGATAGGAATCAGCAGAGGCACTGGGTAGCCGCTCGACAAACGCCCTTGGACGCGAAAGCATTGCCGAATCATCATGGGCAGGTCTCCTGGCTTATCGCCTCGTGGCAGAAGTCTTCTCAGGGTTTACCCCCAATGACGTTATTCCAGCCATTCAGCAGCGTAATTACAGTTGCGCGACAGCTCACGGTTTTCACGTGATTCCCTCTTGGCAGCCCTACTGCAAGGCTGAACCCGATGATGTGTTTTTGTTTCAAAGTTCTGATGTGTTGTGTGTTTCCATTAAACAGTAATGCACAACACAAATGCAAAGATACGTTTTTTTTATGAATTATTAGAACACTTTTCTTACTTGCCGATACAGAAACGTGAGAATATGGTGCCCAGCACTTCGTCGGAGGAGACTTCTCCGGTGATGGTGCCGAGGTGGTAGAGCGCGTCGCGGAGGTCGATGACTACGAGGTCGGCGGGAAGTCCGGTGGCCAGTCCTTTGGCAACATGCAGCAGGGCCTGGTCTACGTTGCCGAGGGCTTCGTAGTGGCGCACGTTGGTGAGCATCACATCGGGAGCATGTTCCAGGTCGGTGTGGGCTGCCTTGTCGAGGGCTTCGGTGAGGGCGTCAAGTCCTAAGCCCTTTTTGGCAGAGATGGGGAATGTGCGGTAGGGGGCAGAGGGGTTTTCTTGAAGAAGGTCTATCTTGTTGTGGACAATGAAGATGTGCTTGCCGTCGAAAGAACGGATGTCCTGTAGCTCTTGCAGGTCGTCGAGGGCTTGGACGAAGGGCTGTGTGGCATCGTGGACATAAAGGATGATGTCGGCTTGTACTACGGTTTCGATGGTGCGCTGAATGCCGAGGAATTCAATAGGGTCGTCGCTGTGGCGCAGTCCAGCGGTGTCGATAATGCGGAAAGGGGTCCCATTGATGACAAAGGTCTCTTCGATGGTGTCGCGTGTGGTGCCGGGGATGTCGCTGACGATGGCGCGGTTGTCGCGCAGCAAGGCGTTGAGGAGGGAGGATTTGCCCGCATTGGGACGTCCGATGATGGCTACAGGGATGCCACGCTTGAGGGCGTTGCCCATGTGGAAAGACTCCCGCAGTGCGTTGACGCGGGTGCTGGTCTGGGAGACCAGCGAGAGAAGTTGGCTGCGGTCGGCAAACTCCACATCCTCGTCGCTGAAGTCAAGCTCCAGTTCAAGGAGTGCGGTGAGGTCGACGAGTTGCTGCCGCAGTGTTTCCAGCTCTTTGGCGTAGCCTCCCCTCAGTTGGCTGACGGCAAGGCAGTGGGCTGCGGCATTGGTGGAGTCGATGAGGTCTGCCACCGCCTCGGCCTGTGAGAGGTTGAGTTTGCCGTTGAGAAACGCACGGCGGGTGAATTCGCCGGGCTCTGCCAGCCGTGCGCCGCTGTCGAGGAGGGCTTGCAGGAGCGTCTGCTGTACGTAGAGGGAGCCGTGACACGATATTTCCACCACGTCTTCGCCGGTATAGGAGTGGGGGGAATGAAAGAGGGACACCACCACCTCGTCCAGTATATCATCGTTGCGGCGGAACAGGGAGAAGCCCATGTCGCGCCCGTTGTGGGGCAGTTGCAGATGCTTGGCGGCAATAGTGAATGCATCGGTGCCGGAAAGCCGCACTACGGCAATGCCGCCCACACCGGGAGGGGTAGAGATGGCTGCAATAGTACTCATATAGTTACTCTTGATTGTTGTCGGCGGTGTCTTGCGGTTGCTCGCTGTCGCGCTCTAGAAGGGCGTCGGCGGTATCCAAATCGGGTTGGGCATCGGGAGTATCGGCAATATAGGCGGAGCCGAACAGCGATTTCATCTCCTCGTCAGTGAGTCCGAGGTCGATTTTCATCTTGTACATATTGGGATATGACAGGAAGAGGATGAGCACCAGCAGGATGGTAATCACGAGCAGCGAAGTGTCGGACATGAGTACGATGAGCGCCGTCTCGATCAAGATAATCGTGGCCGAACCGGTGTAGACGTTGGAGATATGGGCGGCGTAGCCTTTGAGTTTCTCCTCAAGATTGTCCAGTTGCCTCAGACGGGGTGTGTTTTTGCGGATGGTCATCAGTACCATCACCACAGCCAGCACTGCAAGGATGGTGCCGGCTATGAGCATCCAGCGGCTCACGGTCTGCGTCTGGCGGAGGGTCCAGGGAGAGAAAAGAAAGGCAATTGCCAACAAAATGAATGCTATAGAGCCATAGAGTCCCCAGTTTGCCGTACGGCGGATTTTTTTGATTGTATCGGTGTTCATAAGAAATATATGTGTTTAAGCTTTTTTGTTTTTTGACTTGTTTTCGGTTTGAACCTGTTTGGCCGCTTGAGGCAGTTTGTCGCGGAGGAAACGGGCGGTGTATGATTCTTGGTTTTGGACAAGCTGCTCGGGAGTGCCGGCAAACACAACACGGCCTCCGTCGCGTCCGCCTTCAGGTCCCATGTCTATCACCCAGTCGGCAACCTTGATGATGTCGTGGTGGTGCTCGATGACAATAATGCTGTGGCCGCGTTCAATGAGATAGTTGAACGAGTTGATGAGCTTTTGGATGTCGTGGAAATGAAGACCCGTGGAGGGTTCGTCGAATACAAAGAGTTTGGGCTTTCCAACCTCGCCGCGTACCAGAAATGATGCCAGTTTTACACGCTGTGCCTCGCCACCGCTCAAGGAACTGGACGACTGACCCAGTTTGAGGTATCCCAACCCCACGTCCTGCAGGGGTTTGAGACGGTCGAGGATAGACTGCTGTCCCTCGAAAAACTCCACTGCCTGGTTCACTGTCATATCAAGCACTTCTGAGATGTTTTTGCCGTTGTACAGCACTTCGAGGGTTTCCTCTTTGAAGCGTGTGCCGTGACACTCTTCGCATACCAGATGCACATCGGCCATAAACTGCATGCCTATTGTCACGTAGCCTTCTCCCTCGCATACTTCGCAACGTCCCCCTTCGGTGTTGAACGAGAAGTATCCGGGTTTGTATCCTCTGGCTTTGGCAAGCGGCTGTTGGGCATAGAGCTGGCGTATTTCGTCGTATGCCTTCATATAGGTGGCGGGATTGCTGCGGGTAGAGCGTCCGATGGGGTTTTGGTCCACCAGCTCGAGGCTGCTGATGCGGTTCAGGTCGCCCGATATGTCTACACAGTTGCCCACATAGTCCTCCGCCCCTTCAAATCGTTTCTGAAGCACATCGCACAGCACATGGCGCACAAGCGACGTTTTGCCCGAACCGCTCACTCCCGTCACTACGGTTAGTACCCCGAGGGGGAAGTCTACATCAACGTGTTGCAGGTTGTTGCAGTAGGCACCGTGCACAGTGATGCGGTCGCGCCAGGGACGGCGTGAGGCGGGTACGGCTATTTCCATTTTGCTCAGCAGATATTGAGCAGTGAGCGACTGCTGAGGCATCTGCGACACCATCTGCTGCGGGGTGCCAGCAAACACCACTTCGCCCCCCATGCGGCCTGCACCCGGACCGATGTCTATGATGTAGTCGGCGGCTCGCATGATGTCCTCGTCGTGTTCCACCACTATCACAGTGTTGCCTAGATCGCGCAGCTGTTTCAGCACCTTGATCAGGCGGTCGGTGTCGCGCGAGTGGAGACCGATGGAGGGCTCGTCGAGTATATACATACTGCCCACCAGCGAGCTGCCCAGCGAGGTGGCTAGATTGATGCGTTGCGACTCGCCGCCGCTCAGCGTGTTGGAGAGTCGGTTGAGCGAGAGGTAGCCCAGCCCCACGTCCAGCAGGTAACCCACACGGTTGTGTAGCTCGGTAAGCAGTCGCCCCACCACCTCGTGTTCGTGGGCGGTGAGGTGCAGCCCGTCGTTGGCGTCGGGCTGGGAGCTGATATCTTTGAGCCATTCGGCAAAGTCGCTCACGGGCATCTGCAGCAAATCGGTGATAGAGCGGCCGCACACCTTGACGTATGAGGCATCTTTGCGTAACCGTGTGCCGCGACAGTCGGGACAGGTGGTTTTGCCCTTGTAGCGCGAAAGCATCACCCGGTATTGTATTTTGTAGGCTTGGGTTTCCAGCCATTTGAAGAAGCCGTCAATCCCTTCCCACGAGCCGCTCCCGTGCCACAGAATGTCGCGCTGAGCCTGGGTCAGGTCACAGTAGGGGGTGTGGATGGGGAAGTCCAACTTGGCAGCCTGACGTATAAAGAGGTTCTTCCACTCGCACATCTTCTCGCCCCGCCAGCACACCACCGCGTCGTCAAACACGGAACGCGATTTGTTGGGCACAACCATGTTTTCGTCTATACCCATCACGGACCCATAGCCTTGACAGGTGGGGCAGGCACCATAGGGGTTGTTGAAACTGAAGAAGTTGGGGTTGGGTTTCTCGAAGGTGATTCCGTCGGCCTCAAAACGGTTGGAGAAACTTTGCTCAACGGTGTTTCCGTCCACCTCGCAATGCACTATGCAGCCCCCGCGACCCTCAAAAAATGCTGTCTGCACCGACTCGGCGATGCGGGCATGCTGGTCATCGTCATCGGGATGCACTTGTATGCGGTCCACCAGCAGGAGCGTCTCTTCCTCCTCAGCTCCCGACGCCAGCCAGTCCTCTATACGGACAATGGTGCCCTTCACGGCTATGCGCACAAATCCTTCCTGATGCAGCATCTCCAGCTGCGGTCTGAGTGGGTGCTCCTTGCTGAAGGCGAGGGGGGCGTAGAGCGTCACCTTGGTGTCGGGTTTGAACGAGTATACATAGTCGACCACATCGCTGACGGAGTGCCTTTTCACCTCCACCCCGGATATGGGCGAAAACGTACGCCCGATGCGTGCAAACATCAGTTTAAGATACTCATACAGCTCGGTGGATGTACCTACGGTGGAACGTGGGTTGCTGGTGTTGACCTTCTGTTCTATGGCCACCGCCGGGGCGATGTTCTCAATCAGGTCTACTTCGGGCTTGGCCATACGCCCCAAAAACTGTCGTGCATACGAGGAGAGGCTTTCCACATACCGGCGTTGCCCTTCGGCATAGAGCGTGTCGAAGGCCAGACTCGACTTGCCAGACCCACTCAGTCCGGTGATTACCACCAGTTTCCCTTGGGGTATATCGACCGATATGTTTTTCAAATTGTTTACTTTAGCTCCGTGTATCTTTATCATGGGTAGTGACTAGGTATTGCAATTATTTGTGTTGTATCATTTTTCTCATAGTGGCAGTAAACCGACACCCAGACTGAATACAAAAAGATTAGTCATCCAGATGTTGCCATATAGCGAGCGGCGGGTGCGGGTCTCGTACATCTCCAGTCGGCTGGTGGAGCCGATGTTTGTGTTGTTCCATTCGGGTTTGATGGGGTTGGCAAGGGTGAGGGTGTATCGGGCACCATAGTTGAACACTATTTTGTTGCCGAATATATAGTTGCGGCCAAATTCTATCTGCAGTCCGGGGATGAGGTAATGGTTTTTCAGATACCTCAAGGCCAGCTGGCTGCCATTTGCCTGCTCCTGGGTGGAGAGGGCCACGTGGCTCAATGTGGCACCGAAACCCCAATAAGGGCCGAGGGGTGCTGTGTTGCCGTTTAGGTAATGCCGCCAGGTGAGGAAGAGGTCAGTCATGTTCGCAATCAATTCGTCCGGGTTCGATTCTACCCACATCCGGGTGGGCAGGTAGTCGCACCAAAGCGAAAGAGACTTGGTCTTGTTCAGGGTGTACTCCACATTGAGTGCCGGACGGAATTCCACAGCTCTGGATATGCGGTCGAAATACAATAGTTTCAGGAATGGGAAATCCAATGCCCCGTTGACGCTGACCGAGAGCCGTTTGCCCATATAACCAATAGGTGTCCTCCCGTTCATCCCTTTGTAGATGTTGGAGTATATGGAGTTGGTGACCAAGGCTTTCGAATCGCGGTAGTTGATGATGTTGTCGTTTTTGTCGAGCACGCGCCCCGAGCGGGTGTCAATAAAGTAGTTGTATGTGGTGGTCATTTCCTTGTTCGAGGCGAGGAAATTAATGGTCAGGGGCATGAGCGGGAATAGCATGGTGCCGAACATCATGGCTCCTATACCTGTGAGGGCTGAGACCTTTTGATAGTATTCGGCGTTGGCCACCATATTCAGGCTCAGCTTGTCGGCCCCGTAGCGCGCAATCAGCTGGTCCATTTGCGGCTGTGTGGACATACACTTGGGTACAGCGCCTCGGGTTTGCCAAAACTCGTTGGTCCACTCGTTCAATGCCACAAAGTCGTTGTAGAACTGGGCATCGTCGTGTTGCCGCAGGGTGGGGTCGGAGAAATCGGTAGTGGTCAGGTTGTTTCCCTTGGCGGCTTGGGCCACCATCGTGGGCAAAAGTTCTTCCTGATGGTCTGATTTGCGGTATTTTATGCCGCCGTCTTTCAGGTCGGTGACAAAATAGCCCGGGGCGAAGAGAAACACTCCCTTGTCCGACGACGGGCCGACCCTCGCGGGGTTCGCGGCAGTCATATATTGGTTGAGCCAGCGGCTGAAGGCGGTGTCCTGTTGCAGCAGGTCTGTGAAAGCGTACTTGGGATTGAAGGTGCTGCTGGCGGTGTGCTGCTTTTGCTTGAAACGGGCGTATTTCCCGTCCGGGGTCGAACTGCTGTCGGAGGCGGGATGCCTTGCAGCAGTGTCGAACGTGGTGGCAAAATCCTTCGGATTCATGGCGTGTTTGCTGTAGAGCAATTGCAGCATGTCTTGGCACATGTGATCTATATACCCGTCGGTGGGCAGTTTTTTGTGGGCCGCCCACAACTCGCGCGTAGCTAGTAGGGAGGCCTCGTCGGCTTTCAGTTTCCCGAACAGGTGGTACAGCTGCTGTATCTCGCCCTCAAAAGCCTCGTAATGCTCCACAGCCATTGTGCCCGTATAGGTCTTCTGTTTGGCCAACCCGTAAAGCGCCTGCGCCTTGGCTGAGATAAGGAAGGGGTTGTCGGCATATTGCTGCAGCAACACCAGGCAGTTATAGTAGGCGCGGGTGTATTGCCTGTATATCAAATCCTGCCGTATGCATTCCATGCGGGCCAGCAGGCGTAGCTGCTCGAACTGTTCTGGGGTGGTGAGCACATAGGCTTCCCCTCCCTGTGTGCCCTGCAGGATGTGGGAGGTGTGCTTCCTGCGGCTTTGCAGGTCGGGGTGGGTACTCAGGGTGTCGTTATAGTAGTCGCGTGGGGTGACGGGCGTCACCTGGTCCAGGAAATAACTGTCGGGCAGTTTGTAGTAGGGACTGTCGAACAATTGCCGTGTTATCTCCACTTGCCCGAACGGCTGGTCGGCAAATTGCAGCACGTCGAATATCCCCTCGCTCACCCGCTTGTCGTACGGGCTATTGATGTAGAAGAGGGTCAACCCCAGGCTGTCGGCTTCGTTCTCCATCTCGCGCGAGCGGTGGTGGTAGCGCAGGAAATGCTGCATCTGCTGCTCGGGCGAACTGGCACGCTGCCTGTTGCGCGACACCTCCTCCCACGTGTGTTTGCGGTAGTAGTGTATTATTTCGTGACCTAAGACGAATGCAAGTTGCGCCTCGTTCTCCACTTGCGCCACCAACCCCAGATTCACAAATATCATCCCCTGCCCGGTGGCGAAGGCATTGACCGACGCGCTTTTCACCGTGTAGAACCGCAGTTGCCCGCGCAGTTCGGGATAGTCTTTCAGCAGTGTGTCGGCTATGCGCTCTATGGTTTTGGTGATGGGGTCGCCATACAGTATGCGGCCGTTGGAGGTGAGCCGGTTGATGTTGTATGATACCGCCAGCACCATATCGCGGTTCTTCAGCCGGCCGTCGTTGTAGTCGCGCATCCGCTGCTTGTCCTCGTTATAGAGTTCGCGTAGCGACTTTTTCAGGTCGGCGGGTATTTCTCCCTCCGACTGTAGTCCTTGAAAGTTGTTGGGCATATATGGCTGCTGGGCGGCCGCCGAAGCCGCCACCCATAGCACTATAAGCAGAACCAACCGTTTACAATTCAACATAACACATCAAACTTTTGGTCATAGTGCAACGTATGGCATAATATTTCCCGTTGTCTCTTTTGTGCAGCCGTCCCATCATCGAGCCTTTCTCCTTGCTCAGCCCCAACAGTTTCTCTACATTGCCGTCCTTGTCAATCTTGTACAGTGCGTCGGCGTGTTTGCGGTATATGGGCACCAGCCATGTGGCTTTTGAAATATCGTATGTTTCGGGGGCACGCTTGTGTTCGGGCTGAATAAGATAGAAGTTGTCGCCAATGGAAGCGGTTTGAACGTTGATAAAGTTGTCCTGGCCGCTTTGCGTATTGGTGCGGAAGGGTTTGTGCCACACAATTGCCCCTGTGGTGTCAACTCCGAAGGCCAGCGTCCCCATCACGTATACTGTGGTCGTGCATCCCGTTTTGTTGTTGCATCGCGTTACGCTCCACGAACGTTGCAGTACCAGCACTCCGCCGAATTGGGTCTTCTGTTTGGCCGACACTATCAGTGCATCCGCTACACCTTCGCTGTTGGTTCGGTTGTTGTTCTTGTTGCCCAGCACGTTCAGCTCGTCGCTGGTGATGGGTTGGACCGAAGTACTCAGCTGCTGTGTGCGTGTGTTGAATGCAACGCCGAAATAGCTGTCGTAGAGGTCGTTCTTTTTCGATTTGGGCGATTTGATGTAACCCGCTCCCACCACAATGCCGTTCTTCGCATTGAGCGGTACGGTGTAGTCCACCATTCCCATGTGTTTGCTCTCCACCAGCGTGCGCTCTTTGTCAACGTCCAGTTCCGACACTATAAAGCTGGTCTCCTGTGTCGTGGAGTTGTAGTGCGACCCCATAGTGTACACTACTCCCTCGTCGGTTACTACGACCCCTGTCAGCAGCGAGGCATCGTATTTCTTCTCCCAAAGTATATTGAATTTGTCGTCCAGCAAGTATTGCTTCTGGTTGTATTCGTTGGCCGTGTTGGATACGGTCACCCCCACCAGCGCGCAGAAGTCGCGGTTCTCCGACTGCGACACAAAATCGTAGAAGTTGTCGTTTTCTCCCCTCTCGAACAGCGCCACTCTTTCCTCTTTCACTTTTGTCATGCTTATGGGGTCTATCTCCTGCCTCATATACAGCGGCCCCATATGGCAAAGCACATACACCTTGCCGTCCACATAGTTCACCGCTTGGGCTTCCCATATCATCTTGTCGGCTATCTGCAGCGTCCTCAGCACATTCAGGTTCGTGTCGGTCACCACCAGCTGCAGCCCCGTCGGAATCGGGTTGCCCAAAATCTTTTTGGTGCTCTGCGTCACCATGTATAGCTCGCCGTTCCGCTCCGCCGCAATGCGGCACGAGTGGGCCATCTGGTAGTCGAATTTCTTCACTTTCGAGCCGTAGCGTATGCTCATGGTTCCGTTGCCTTGGGCTGCAAGAGCAAGTGCTGCAATTGTAGCAATCAGGTATAATGCTATTTTCTTCATGTGTTGTTATTTGTAGTAATTATAATAGTATCGGTTGTTTTTGTTCGGTAGTTTCAGGCTGTGGGCAAGCGGACGATGGGTGCAACCGTCCGCGAAAGTCAGTCCCACATATATCCCAATCCCAGCACGAGCGCGAAGGGTACTCCTTTCCGTTTTTCGCCATAGTAGGTGAGCTCTCCTGTGGGAGTGTCGGCAGTGTATATTTTGTTGTCGGAGAAATGAAATCGGTTGTTGTTGAGCAATCCCCACGAGGTCTCTAATGTCACGAACAGCTCTTCGGTCACGTTGTATTGCACCACCATCCGCGGCCCAATATAGTTCTCGCTCCCAAACAGCCTTATCCGGTTGGGGTTCTGATGGGTGGAGAATTCCGGCCCCACGTATATGCCCAGATTGGGCAACAGCTGGCACCCGGCCATCAAGCTCAGCCCCGCCATCAGGCAGCTCTCGTGCCCCTCTATGTCGAACGCCTGCCCCGTGTTACCGTTGTGGAAACTAAGATTGAAATACTGTTCCCCGTATAGAATCTGGGCGCCATAGCGTATGCGCCAGAAGTTGTCCAGCTCGAGGGTCCGCCAAAGTTGCATCCCGTAAGAGATATTCATAACCCGTTGACGGTAGTTGGTGGCGTATTCTCTTTGGGAACCATTGTGGTAATAGAAATCCCGCTGCGCGGTAGCCCATCCCGTGACGCCTCCCGTTATTTCCACGCCCGTCCACCGGTTCATCCGCGAGGACATAAGGGTCTGTCCTGCACACATCAATGTCAGTGCAATCATGAATGTTAAAGAGCAGATTCTTTTCATTTCGATTTTAATGTTATTTTACTGTTATGTTACCGTTCAGGTCTGTGCCCGACAACCATATAACACACAATAGTGTAAAATGTGACACTGTTTTAACGGATATTAATAAAGTTTTAACAACTGGACTCTACTATTTGCTTTTTATCTCCGTCACCGTAGCCTGACACAGTTGCGGTGTTGGATAATACTAATTTAAAAATGCAAAGATACGATTATTTTTTCACACATTGCCCTTTTCAATCAAAATAATAGAACACCAACCTGACAACCTGCATGTTGCCTCCCGCCCGACCTGTCCGACTAGTCCGACCAGTCGGACAAGTCTGACAAGTATTATCCCAAATCGGTCATAGTGTAACTTAGCCTCCGATTCGCCATGAGTTCAATACTTTAACGCTTGACCTACATTAAATTAACTGTATTTCTACGCTTCAAAAGCGTAGAAATACCGTTGAAGTAGCGTTGAAATAGCGAACCTTGGGCGGACCCACTGTTTACCGGAAAGGGAGGGTGGGAGTTTGTCGGACTAGTCGGACTGGTCAGACTAGTCGGACTGGTCTGACGGGGTTTGGTTAGGGGGTGGTGAGGGCTTTGGGGGTTAAAAAAAACGCACTCTCGGTGGGGAGAGTGCGTTTTGGGGATTGGATTGCGGTACTGATTAGAGCTTGTCGTTGCTGCCCAGTACGTTGACAATCTTGTGGATGTACATCTTCTTCATGCTCTCGCGGGCGGGCTTGAGATACTGGCGGGGGTCGAAGTGGTCGGGATGCTCTGCCAAGTGTTTGCGGATGGCGGCGGTCATGGCCAGACGGCTGTCGCTGTCGATGTTAATCTTGCAGACGGCGCTCTTGGCGGCCTTGCGGAGCTGTTCTTCGGGGATGCCTACGGCAGCCTTGAGGGCGCCACCGTTGGCGTTGATGATGTCAACCTCTTCCTGGGGCACGGAGCTGGAGCCGTGGAGCACGATGGGGAAGCCGGGGAGCTTCTTCTCGATTGCTTCGAGCACGTCGAAGGCCAGGGGAGGAGGCACGAGACGGCCAGTCTGTGGGTCGACGGTGCACTGCTCGGGTTTGAACTTGTAGGCGCCGTGGCTGGTGCCGATGCTGATTGCCAAGGAGTCGCAACCGGTGCGGGTGGCGAAGTCGATGACCTCTTCGGGTTTGGTGTAGTGGCTCACTTCGGAGGCTACTTCGTCCTCTACACCGGCCAGCACGCCGAGTTCGCACTCGACGGTGACATCGTACTTGTGGGCATACTCTACAACTTGGCGTGAGATTTTGATATTCTCCTCATAGGGCAGAGCACTGCCGTCGTACATGACGCTGGAGAAGCCCATGTCGATGCAGCTCTTGCAGGTCTCGAAGCTGTCGCCGTGGTCGAGGTGAAGCACAATCTGGGGGTTGGGGCAGCCAAGCTCCTTGGCATACTCCACAGCGCCTTCGGCCATGTAGCGCAGGAGGGTGGGGTTGGCATAGTCGCGTGCACCCTTGGAAACCTGCAGGATGACGGGGCTTTTGGTCTCGACTGCGGCCTGGATGATGGCTTGCATCTGCTCCATGTTATTGAAGTTGAAGGCGGGGATGGCGTAGCCGCCGTTGACTGCTTTCTTGAACATCTCACGGGTGTTCACGAGTCCGATTTTCTTGTAATCTACCATGATATTGTTGTTTTATTTGTTGAGTTCTATTGATTTAATGGAAGAAATTGGATTAATTGAAATAATTGAATTAATTGATTCCGTTCATTCCATTCATTCCATTGTTTCCATTACTTCCTTTGTTGTAATATCCGGATTGTTGCCGGTATTGCTGCCTGACGCGATACATCTGTTCTTTCAATCCGCCATTCTCTACAAACTGTTTCACCTTGGATTGGATTAGTCGGTCGAGAAAGTAGATAGCCTGTTCTGTCATTCCGCGGGCGATATTGGCGGTGGTTTGCGGTGGACGAGTCCGAGCCAACTGCATGAAGTACTCCGAATCGCTATGCGCTTTTCCCACAGACCATAGTGCTTTCATTTCGACACTGTCTTTTGCCCAGATGGGTTGTTGGTGAGAGCGAAGCCAATCCTCATAGTCCTCGTGCAACTCATGGAGGCTTCCTGCGGCTACTTTTAGCAGTTTCAGTTCAGACTCTTTGCTGGCCGCCCCGTCGGTGATACCTTCCACGATGTTTTGCTTTCCGCTACGTGCCGCCTGCACCATCTGATCGACGGTGCGGTCTTTGCTTCGCTCCATATATCGCTCGCAAAACCAATAGGTCAAGTCATACACAATCACAGTCTTTTGATAACATATCAGCTGGTGGTAATCACCGCTGGATGCTAAAAGAGTAGTGTCGTTATTGTCCATGATTTGCCAATGTTTTGAATTTGCAAAGATACTAACTTTTTTTCGTATGGACAAATATATTTTTGGAGGTAAAGGCAAAGCCCCTGCCGGAGGTGGCTCGGGCAGGGGCTTTTTGGGGTGGATGAGGTCTATTGTACGACGACTTTCCGGGCTGGGCGGTCGGCTATCTGCACCATGTAGATGCCTGCGGCGGGCAGGCGGAGGGTGCAGGTGCTGTGGCATGTGGTTTCGGCTATGAGCCTTCCACCGGTGTCGAAGACGCGGATGCGGTCGCCGGTGCAGCCCTCGAGGGTGATGCCTCCTTCAATTGTGCGGATTGTGGCTTGTGGGGCTTCGGCTGTCGGAATGCCAGTGCAGTCCTCTTCGATGTTGTTGAAATAGCTCCAGTAGGGATCGGCGTTGTAGGCTTCACCGCTGTGGCACGGCACGATAAGCGAGAGCTCAGGATTCATCCTTTCGAAAGTGCCGGAGAATGCCTGTGGCGGCGTGGCGGCAAGACTGCGTATTTTTCGGACGCGTGAGCATTCCCCAAAGGCGTACTGCCCGATGTAGGTGAGTCCTTCAGGCAGGGTGAGTTCGGTCAGCTTGCTGCATTCGAGAAAAGCCATGCTGTCGATATAGACCACAGAGGAAGGTATGTTCACTTCTTTCAGTCCGGGGCAGCCGTGGAGGAGTTCGGCGCGGATGGTGTCGAGGCCTTCGGGCAGGTGGACTTTCTTCAGCCTGCCGTTGTAGTTGTAGCAGAAGACGCGCTCGGCAAGGTGGGTGCAGCTGTTGGGCACGATGACGGAGTCGAGACGGTCGCAGGTGGAGAAGGCATCGCTACCGATGGAGGTGATACGGTTGCCGAGGCTGACGGCTCCTACATGGCTGTAGGCGAAGGCGCCTTTGCCAATACTGCACCCGGAATCGGGGCTGACATGTTCAGCATCTGCGATGGTTGCTGTAGCACTGCCGTCTTGCCGAAAAGCGTTGTAGAATGCGTAGTTGCCTATTACTCGGACAGTGGAAGGGATGACCACTGTGCCCAGCTGGCTGCAACTCTGAAAGGCGTAATTGCCTATGGTGTCGAGGCCATCGGGCAGGGTGACTGTGGTGAGTGTATTGGAGCCGGCAAAGGCAAGACGTCCGATGGTTCGCACTGATGGGGGCACAATGGCTTGGGCCAACTGCGGATGGCAAGCGGTGAGGCGTGTGCGTGTGCTGTCGGTGTAATAAAGGCTGTCTTCCACATAGGCGTTCACGGTCAGCGCACCCCACGGGCTGCCGGTGGCAGTTCCGTGATATACAACATTCTTGATTGAACCGAATGCCTTTGCCCCTATGGTTTCCACGCCGTCGTGAACAAAGAGGTCATTTATCAATGTGTAGAAAAGGGCCAACCGCCCGATAGTGGTTATCGTGGCAGGAATGCTGACGCTTCTCACCTCGCCATGGCTGTAGAATGCGCTGTCGGCCAATGCTGTGACGGTGTAGGCGGTGCCGTCGTGCTCTACAGAGGCGGGGATGACCAGCGTGTCGCTATAGTGGATGTAATGTGCGTTCCATACCGATTCGTCGCCACGCACACTGATGTGGTGCTGAGCAGAGTCGGTGATGGTGCAGAAGAGGGTGTCGCCCTGAGGGGTGACGGTTTGGAAATCGTGTGCCACCTGGGCTTGAGTGGCTGTGGCCAAAGCCACTAATGCTGCTGCAAGGGCAGTCTGTTTCATTGGGGTATTCATACTGTCAGATGTTAAGGTGTCGTGTGTTAGAAGGGCTGGGTCAACATGCATCACCGCCGTCACGGTGCGCCCACTGAGGGTACGGTAGTAGGTGATGGTGCTGTCGAGGTGGTTAAAGGCGAATCCTGAGCCCCCGGTGCTTGTGTGGGTGTACCAGGGGTCGTTGCCGTGATAGTCCCAGTTGACCACGATTTCCGGAGTGGGGGCACTGTCGGAGGTGGGCTGGAGGTGGGGTTGGACGCCCTTCGAAGCAGGGCTTGGTGGAGGAGTGCTGCGGTGGAACACAGCTTTTCGCCATTGTGGCACCACGGCAACGGCAATGGCTGAGGCCGCCAGTATGAACAACAGAGCAATGAGTATCTTGCGCAAACGAGCCACGATGCGGTGTATGCGTTGATACACTGCATCGCGTTTCAGGCCGGTGGCTTGGGCTATCTCGTCGGCGGAGTAGCCTTCAAGCCGCATCTGCATCAACTGCCTGTCTTCGTCCTGTAGCTGTGCCATCAAGTCGGCGACAAGAGTGCGCCGTTCTGCCTCGGCGGCTGCGTCGTCGTCGGGATGCTCCGGCAAGTAGTGTTCCATTTCACGAGGTTTGCGGCTGTGGCTCAACACATGTCTCACTTGCCATTCGACCCACGCTTTTTGCTGATAGGGTTTGGCATTCATGTCCAGTTCGGAGATATGCAGCCACAGCCGTATGGATACTTCTTGAAACAAGTCGCGGCACAACTCGCTGTCACCACAGGCAGCGTCGCGGCACATGCTCCAGATGAGGGTGGAGTAGGTGCTCAGAGTGGTATTGAATATCTCGTTGTTGTCCATTCTGATAATACAATACCCCTTTGGATGGCAAAATCTGACAGTAGGTAGAGAAAAAAACTATGCAGGGAAGAGCCCGAAGACGGCGGCACCGCTTCCGGTCATGGAGGCATAGAGAGCACCGCGGCGGTACATTTGGGCTTTGAGCTGGGCGACAGCGGGGTGGGCAGGGAATACGGAGGCCTCGAAGTCGTTGACGATAGTATCACGCCACTGGGCAATGGGCTGGCGTACCGCCTGGCGCAGGTCGGGGCGGGTGCCGCCTTGCAGCCGGAGGCCGGCATAAGCCTCGCGGGTGCTGATGTGCTCGTCGGGCGGTATCTCTATGGCTATGCGGTAGGGTGAGAGGTCGAGAGTGATGGGTTCCAGTAGGTCGCCGATGCCGGTGGCGTAGGCGGGTCGGTTGTCGATAAAGAAGGCGCAGTCGGCTCCGAGCCGGACGGCATAGTCTTTGAGCTTCTGGGTGGAGAGATTGAGGCAGAACTGCTCGTTGAGCATTTTGAGAGTGAAGGCTGCATCGCTGCTGCCGCCACCCAACCCGGCACCGAAGGGAATGTGTTTGGTGAGCTGGATGTGGACTGGGGGCAGATTGAAATCGTGCTGCAGGATGCGGTAGGCTTTCATGCAGAGATTGTCGTTCGGGGCGTTGTCGAGGACGATGCCGTCCTGCTGCATAGAGGTGGTGGGGCTGGAAGTCGACTCTATGGTCAGGGTGTCGCAGAGGTCGAGGACGGGCACAAAGAGGGTTTCGAGGTTGTGGTAGCCGTCAGGGCGTTTGCCCACAATGTGCAACCCCAGGTTAATCTTGCAGTTGGGGTGGCTCGTTATGCGGAATGTCGCTGTTTCGTTCATAGGCACGTATGATTTTGGTGACCAGTTTGTGGCGTATCACGTCGTTGTTGTCCAGCTGGATGATGCTGATGCCCTTGATGCCGTTCAGTATATGCATGGCTTGGACGAGGCCGCTTTGCTGATGGCGTGGGAGGTCTATTTGTGTGATGTCGCCGGTGATGATGAATTTGGCGTTGCGGCCCATGCGGGTGAGGAACATTTTGAGCTGGGCGGAAGTGGCGTTCTGTGCCTCATCGAGGATGACGAAGGCGTTGTCGAGGGTGCGACCGCGCATGAAGGCGAGGGGGGCGATCTCGATGGTGTTGTCCTCCCAATAGCTGAGCAGCTTTTGTTGTGGTATCATGTCGCGCAGGGCGTCGTAGAGGGGTTGCAGGTAGGGGTCGAGCTTGTCGCGGAGGTCGCCAGGCAGGAAGCCGAGATTCTCGCCCGCCTCGACAGCCGGTCGGGTGAGAATGATGCGTCGAATCTCCTTGTTTTTTAAAGCTCTCACGGCAAGGGCTACGGCAGTATAGGTTTTGCCCGTGCCGGCAGGTCCTATGGCGAAGACCATATCGTTTTCCTTCACCGCTTGCACCATGGCTTGCTGGTTGGGGGTGCGGGCGCGCACCAAGAGGCCGTTGCGGCCGTGCACCAGTATTTCCTCGTTGGTTTCGGCTTCGGGGGTAGAGCCACCGCTCTCATATATCTGCATGATAACGGTTTCGTTGAGCCTGCCCACTTTGTCGTAGTAGGTCTTCATGGCTTGCAGCTTGCCCTCGAAATGGGCAATATCTTCGGCGCTGCCCACTACCTTGAGCATGTCGCCGCGGGCGATCAGTTTGAGCTTTGGGAAAAGAATTCTGACAAAATCCAGAATCTTGTCGTTGTCGCCCCAAAAGCGTGTATAGTCAATCTCTTCAAGCGAGATTATCTTCTCTGTTAAGGGTTCTTCCATGATGCAAATATACAAAAGTTTTTGGACATGGGTTGCTAATTGAAAAAAAATGTGTACTTTTGTAACGGTTTTTACCCCTCCCTGCATACGGGTAACCATGTGGGGAGATGAGTTGTTTAATTAATGTAATACAAAAAGTTATGCAAAATTCATACGCTATCGGAATAGATGTTGGAGGTACCAACACTGACATAGGATTGGTTCGTGACGATTCGAAGATTGTGGCACGCCGCAGTCTGCCCACAGGCAACTATGCGCTGCTTGAACCCTATGTGCAGGATATTATGGATCAGATAAAGGAGATGGCCGCCGAAGGAGACCCCGAAAAGGGTGTTGCTTCGCTGGGCGTGGCCGAACTGACCGGTATCGGTATGGGAGCTCCCAACGGCAACTTCTATACCGGATGTGTGGAGTGGGCACCCAATCTGCCCATAAGGGGATTGCTCAATTTCAAAGAGGAATTTGCCAAACACACCAACATCCCCTTTGTGCTTAGCAACGACGCCAATGCTGCCGCTTATGGCGAATATGTGTATGGCGGAGCCAAGGGAATGGACCATTTTATCATGATTACGCTTGGCACCGGTGTGGGTAGCGGAATTGTGGTGGACGGACGTTTGGTGCACGGTTCCACTGGTACTGCTGGTGAGTTAGGACACAACATCCTTATACCCAACGGCCGCCGATGCACCTGTGGCCGTAAGGGTTGCCTCGAGACCTACACCTCCGCCCGCGGAATAGTGCAGACATACGTGGAGTTGCGCAAAGAAAAAGGCACCCCCGCCGAAGCCGAGCGTATGGAAGGTTGGATAAAGGAAGGAGTACAGGATAAGGACATTACCTGCAAGATGATAGGTGATGCCGCCAATGCAGGCGACCCCTTGGCGCTGGAGACCTACCGCATGGTTGGCGACTGGCTGGGACTGGCCTGCGCCAATGCTTGCACCTTCTCGGCTCCCCAGGCCATATTCCTGATGGGAGGTCCCACCAAAGTGGGTGACCCGCTGCTCATTCCTCTCCGCGAGTCGTTTGAAGCCAATCTGCTGAATATCTATAAGAACAAATGCGACATCTATATGTCACATCTCGACTCCAACGAGGTGGCTATTCTCGGTGCCGCCGCTCTGATTAAACTGAAAATCTAACTGCCACTATCATTCTACTCTAACAGGGCTAGGGGATAGGCTCCCTGTGTCTGGATACATTGCAAAGCTAATTGTTCCATTCCACCCAGTTGAGGCTGGAATGGAACAGGATAGGCGATATAACATCGGTAGTTTAAAACATTATTAATATGATTCATTACAGACAAAAGTGGACCAACCGACTGACCCTTCCCCTTCTCGGGGTACTCGTTCTGTTGGTTGTTTCGGGATGCGAAAGCGGCTACAGCCGATATGTCAATCCCTTGGTAGGAACCGATTTTCACGGACACACCTATCCAGGTGCCATCGTTCCGTTCGGGCAGATACAACCCAGCCCGGACACCCGCCTCTCGGGTTGGGACGGATGCAGCGCATACCACTATTCGGACGATACCCTCTACGGCTTCAGCCACACCCACCTGAATGGTACCGGCTGCGAGGATTATGGCGACATACTCCTTATGCCCGTGGTGGCCGAAGGCGACGAATGGGGATATTCCAGTGACCTGCCCCAAACCGAATACCGCTCCAAATTCACCCATCGCAGCGAGAAAGCTGTTCCGGGTTACTACCGCGTAGTGCTCGACCGCAACCGCGTTATGGTGGAACTGACCACCAACCAGCGAGTCGCCGCCCACCGCTACACGTTCCCCAAACGTGGCAAGAAAGGTTTTATAGTCGACCTCATGCATCGCGACAAAGTCATCTCGGCAGGATTTGACCGCCGCTCAGACTCCATCATCTCCGGCTGGCGGGAAAGCAATGCCTGGAATCCCGACCAGAAATGCTTCTTTGCCCTCACATGCAGCGAAAAAATTAAAGATATCAAATATTTCGACAATGGCCGCAAGGCGTTGGTTCAGCTGGACGACGATTGCAAGGAGGCAGAGGTTTATGTCTCCATCTCGGGTGTTGACAGCAAGGGGGCCGAGAAGAATCTCGCCACCCGCAGCCTCAAAAACTTCGACTCGATCCGACAGGAATCGCACAACCTCTGGGAAGAGGCCTTGGGAAAAATAGAAGTGGAAGGCGGCAGCCTTACTGAACGGCGCAACTTCTATACAGCTCTCTACCATTGCTATACCTCGCCCTATCTTTGGAGCGATGTTGATGGCCGTTACCGCGCCATGAACGACAGCATCTGCACAACCGACAAACCTATCTACACCGTTTTCTCTCTCTGGGACACCTACCGTGCCCTCCACCCACTTATGGCCATAATAGAACCCGGCATCACTGAGGACTGGATCAACACCATGCTACGCCAGTATGAAGCCGGTGGCGAACTGACTATGTGGGAACTTGCCGCACACGAAACCCACTGCATGATTGGCTATCATGCATGCCCCGTCATATTGGTGGCACAGCAGCGGGGATTGCTGGACAAATGGAGCACAGCCGACCGTCTCAAACTCCTTGAGGCTATGATTGCCACCGCTAACCGCACTGAGGCCCATCAGGCATACAGCGCACAAGGCTATCTGGACAGCCAGTTGGATAATGAAACTGTCTCCAAAACACTTGAATACTCGTTCGATGACTGGTGCATTGCACGCTACGCCCTCAATGAGATGTCTCGCAGTAAGGTATCCGATACCACTGCCGCTAATAACTATCTCAAACAGGTATACGATACTTATATGCATCGCGCCCAGTCGTGGCAGAACATTATGGACCGCGACGGCTTTATGCACGCCCGCCGCAACGGCGGTTTTGTCACTCCCTTCAACCCAACCGAGGTCAACAACCATTTCACCGAGGCCAACAGTTGGCAATACAGCACCTATGTGCCTCACGATGTAAAAGGTTGGATAGAACAGTTGGGTGGCAAAGATAAAGCCGAAGCGTTTCTCGACTCGCTCTTCAACACCAGCAGTGAGACCACTGGGCGCGACCAAAGCGACATTACCGGTATGATTGGACAATATGCCCACGGCAACGAACCCTCGCACCATGCCGCCTATCTTTACGCCTATGTGGGTGCAGCCAACAAGCTGGACCAAGTGGTTCACCGCATCCTTTCCGAACTCTACACTCCCAAGCCTGACGGCCTGTGCGGCAACGAGGACTGCGGGCAGATGAGCGCATGGTATGTCATGAGTGCCATGGGCTTCTATCCCGTATGTCCCGGCAGTGGCGAATATGTTACCGTAACTCCACTGTTCGACCACATCACAATCCATGCCGACAAGGATATTGTAATCAACAAGTCCGAATGGAAGCCGGGTCAGTTCTGGGACGGTGAGAGTTTTTCAGACCAGAGCAAAGTACTGTTCCCCGATGAGTTGCGGGTGCCTCCCGCTCCTTGGTTTGGTGACTGGCAGCAATGTTTCAAGGATTCTCTCTTTGTCACTCTTGACGCCCGCAATATGGGCGGCCAGAAGTCGAGTATCTACTACACCCTCGACGGCCGCACGCCCGACACCAACTCCCTCCGCTATCTCCAGCCTATTCCCGTCAAACACGATGCCACACTCAAAGCCGTGGCCTACAATTCTGCCACTGGCCATTATAGCCCCGTGGTGAGTCAAACGCTCAGCCGTTTCATTGCCGACAAGCAGTTGCGCTATATCACCACACCCGCACCGCAATACAGTGAGAACGGTCCCGACGGCCTCATCGACCGACTCTACGGCACTCCCAATTTCCGCATTGGTGGCTGGCAAGGTTGGCAAGGCGATATGGAAGTGGTCATCGACCTGCTTCAAAATAAAACACTCACCAGCCTCTCTGTCGATTGTCTGGACAACATGCGAGCCTGGATTTTCTTCCCGCGCAAAATCGAAGTGAGCGTATCCACCGACGGACAGAACTACCGCCCATGGGCTCAGGTGGAAAACACCGAGTTCGAGGTTTCCCGTCAACGCGAAGAGGAAAGTGTGCAGCACAAGTTCACCTGCTCCGGTCCCTATACCTCGGCCCGCTATGTTAAAGTCAAAGCCATAAACTACGGCAAAATGCCCGAATGGCACATCAGTGCCGGTGAGCAGGCTTGGCTCTTTGTTGATGAAATCGAAGTGGGCTGCCACCTCGCCACTTTTGTCGCCTTCCCCTCCGAAAGCGCCACCGAAGAATAACACCCTAATCCCCTCCCGCTTGCTCCACAATGCAACAGGGAGGGGAATTAACCACACTCTGCATGCTGTTGGCCTCCGAAAGGTGAACAAACAAAACACTTCATCGTTTACAGCCCACCGAAGCAATGCAGCCAAAACGAAACAACAGCACAAGCGTCCCTCAGGGAAGTTGAAGCAAATCACAGATAACACCAGCGTACATCCAATACGCTGAAGCATATAAAAAAAAAAAGAATACTAAAAACCCTTAATAAAACAACACAAACTATATGAAAAAGATTGCAATAGTCTGTTTAGCCCTTCTCGCTATGGGTTTGGTGTCGTGCACCTCCAAATCCTGCCGCTGCTATGATTTTGTCAACGGTCGTTGGACCGGCCCCCACACTGCCTATACATCCCCTAGCTATAGTTGTGCCAGCCTTAATACCCGCACCTATTTCTGCAACGAGATGGATGATCCTATCCTCAATCCCGATGAAATTGGGATTGATTCCAAGAAGAAGAAATAATATCCTGTCTTTCGACGGTGTCCCGTCGTTCTCAGTCTATTTCACCAACACTATCGCGTTGGCCACCCGGCGGCATCCCTGGGTGTCAAACCGTCCATTGTCCGACGGATGGTTCACCACTCCCTCGTCGCCCTTGTTTCTCACATACATGGTCGTCGAGCCGCCCCCGTCCAGATTCACTGCGTCGCAGCAACCCAGCCAACGCATCACCCGTGTCAGTTCCGGCAGGCTCAAACCCTCCGCCTCGCGTGGCGAGCGTCCGTCGGCCGTCACCATCACCACAGTCCCGTCGGGTTTCAACCCTATGGCTGTCCGGTTGTGACGCCCGTACACAAATCGTCTGTCCATCCGCTGCGGCACATCCATCCCGCGGTGTATCAGCATCGGCCCTGCGGTCATGATATTGCTGTCCGGTAGTTTCTGTTCCGCTTTCCGGTTGCTGTCCGGCACCAGAAAGCGCGGCCGCCCATTACGCAGCAGTCGTATGGTGGCATATTGGTAATATTTCCTGTTGACGCTGTCCCTCGTGCTGGGCGTGTTCTCGCCCAGCTCTTTTCCGCCAATCCGCAAGTAGCACACAGGCACCCCTGTTCGCATATCGAAATACGAACCGTTTATTGCCGCAAGGGCCTTGTGCCGCGTGGCGAAATCCTTCACCAGTGTCAGCACACTGTCCGCCACAAAATCCAGATGCACACTCGACCCCGACGGTATCTCCAGCACACTGAAGTATTGATTGGAGTTGAATACCTGACGCTGCATGAAATGCTGACTCCGGTACAGAAACCCGTCCAGCGTGTCGGTGCTCCATGGTGCATTCACAAAAGCTGTCGAGTCGGCAGTATAGTCGCGTTGCGCCCTTATCGGCATCACGGCCATCACAAGCAAGAGTATAGTTATATGTTTTATTGTCATTAAATTGCGTTTGTTATTGTGGTGATTTCTTTTCTATCCGTTATTCAAAGTGGGTCCTCTTTATTGTCTTAGTACTTCTTTGGCAGCCAGCTCCTTGTGCTCTCAAGGACACAACCTCTCCTCTTAAAGACTTAGTTGCCAAATAGCCGTAACAATTCCGAAGCATAGGTTTTCGACACCGGTATGTTCTCCACCCCCGGAAAGTCCATCTCTGCAAACACACCCTGTGGAGTGTGCCTTATTATGCGTATCTTTTTCAAATTCACCAAAAACGAACGGTGGCAGCGCACTATTCCGTTGGCGGCACAGTTGTCTTCTATGCCCTTCAGCGTGTTGCGTAAGCTGTATCGCACCAGCTTCCCGTCGTCGTTATAGAGTATGGTCACATAGTTCCCAGCCGACTCCAGTGAGATTATCCGCTCCGCTCCCACCACCAGTTTCACAACTCCTTTCTCGTCGGCAAACCGAATCACTCCCTGCTCCGTACGCTCTATTCCTTTGCGCAGCTGCTCCGCCTCCAGTGTGGCATCGCTCAGCCGCTGGTCGCGGTCTATGCATTCCATCACCAGCCAGAAAAACAGATAGGGGAATATCAGCACTCCTAACCCCAGCAGCATGATGCGCGGCAGAAGGTCGAAATAGTTGATGTGCAGATATAACGACAGGAACAAATCAACAAAAAGACAAGCCACTCCAAACTCCGCCGCCTGCCACAACCCATATTCCCGCTTAGTCAGCGTGTGCCGCACCATCAGAAAACAAATTATCGCTCTGCTTGCCATCAGCACTCCCATCACTATGGCACACACCACCGGCAGGCAAAACCCCATATGCTCTGTCCATTGCCTCATTCCTTCGCTCTCCTCCAGCCCGAATCCGGGACGGTACAATATCATAAACAGCATCAAGAACAGCGGCAACCCTATGCAGAACACCAGGTTGGGCTTCAAGGTATAATATATATTAGGTAATTTCATACATTATTTATAAATCTGTTATTTCTGTGTCGCAGATGTCTTGCGGCGTTGGGTGCTGGGCCGCAGCCAGGGCATCAGGTCGTACAGGGTGTTGAAATCCTTCGACACCTTTATCCCCACTCCCTGCTTATAGGGCAATTCCGTGCGGGTGAAGTAGCTGGTGTTCGTCCGGTGGAAACCATAGAAATGCACATACGGGTTCAACTTATATCCCAATTCCACGTCGCCCACCAGCACATTGGGCATATCCGTCTCATGCTGGTTGTTGGCGTTGCCGTAGCCGAATGTCGACTCAAAGTAGAATTTGTTCCACTGCTTGCTTATCCCCACATCCAGCTTGCCTCCTGTGGCGGCGGTGGCTGCCTGGTATTTGAAGTTCACATCCACCACCTTCACCAGGTTCGACACGATGCTGCTTGCCGACGATGTCAGCAGGTTGATACTGCTCACCCCGTCGGTCAGCATGTTGTCATTCCCCGCCGAAGAACCGCTGGGTGAGAAACGTCCGAACAGCAACAGTGAGATGGATTGGTTCAACATGTCGCGCTCGTTGTTTTTGTCGATATACGAGAACACCTGGTCCACCACGCTCTGTTCCGCATTGGGCAGCCGTATGTCAAACTTGATGCTCGGTTGCCGCAGCGTCCCCTCCATCGTAATCACGTCCTGCACCTGCACGTATGTGTCCCCGGTGTTGCCCGTCGAGGCGTTGTCCACCAATGTGGCCAGATTCACACGCTGGTTATACACTGCGTTGATGTTGAACCGTGCATCGTCTATGTTGCCCGGAAAGTTCAGCGTGCTTCCGTCCTCTATCGCAAAGTTTTGCGTTATCAGCTGCAGCAGCGACACCGACACATTGCCCGATGTGAATTTGTAGTCTCCAAGTATATTGGGTGTCTGGTTTCCGTGCATACTCACTTGTATGTCGCCCTGCCCCACTGCGGTCATGCTGGCCGTCACCTGGTCAAAATCCATTGGTAGGTTCACTTTCACCCCTGGGGTCACCGTCAGGTTCAGCATCAGGTTCATGTTGTTGTTGCTTCTTGTGGTAGGACGGCGCCGCTGGCTGGTGCGTCCCGTCCGGTTCGGTGCTATGAACACCACAAACTCGTTCTCGCTCACCTGCCGTTTGTTGCTTATAGGCACAAATATGTCGCTTCCCTCCAGTGCCGATGCCGCTATCTGTATGTCCAGCCGGTCTACAGGCCCTTTTATTGTCCCGTTGGCCGAAGCTATCATCCGCCCGTAGAAAGCGCTCTCGTCCATGGGCTTGTTCAGCACCATGATTCTGTCTGTGTTCAGATTCAAATCCAGTTCCAGCTGGCTCTCGTTCAGCGCCAGCTCCCCGTTCACATACGCCGCATTTCCTATTGCGTCGTGAATGGCAAACCGGTTAAGGTGCAGCCTGTTCTGGTCTATCTTGAGACTGTCGTCAAACAGATAGGCCACCCCTGTGGCACTCAGTTGCAGCAGTCCCCGGTCTATCTTCATCGTTCCGTCTATCTGGGGCGACGCCACTGTGCCCTGCAGTTGCAGCCATCCGCTCAATAGTCCATCCAAGTCCGACGACACATTGGCCAGCAGCGGCTTGGCGGCTTTCAAGTCCAGCTCCGCAAAATTCACGTTGAAATCCAGTGTCGGGCTTGTGCCACGTGTCAGCATATAACCGTGACACTCTATCGGGTGCACAGCTATTCCGTCTCGCGTCAACACCGACGAGAGGTCGACATTCAGCCTTTCGTCGGCGGTCAGGTATTGCGAATTGATGGTCATATCCCCCATCGGGTGGCCGTTCAGTGCCAGCCCATCCACAGTCAGGGCGGCATCGAAATGTGGACGGTCTTTAAAGTCGTGCAGATATATCATGCCGTCCAGTCGTCCTTCCACATCCAGCGACGTATTGGTCAGCAGCAGGTCGCACAAGCTCCCCACCGCAAATCCGTCAAACTCCGCTTTCGCAAATTCCTCTTCTCCTTCCGAGATCAACGCACTCAAACTCACCGACTGTCCCATGCCGTACACTTTCAGCCCCTCCATCTTCAACCGCTCGCGGTTCACCAGCACCCCCGACGGGCACACCAGGCTCCACTGCTGCCCCATCATGTGGAAATTCGGCTTTGTTATCACTATCTTGTTGTCCGCCTCGGTGCTGGTCAAAAACAGCTCCAAGTCGCCATACGATTTCTTTTCTTGATCATTCCCGGCCACATCGTTGTCCATCAAGCCCCATTTCAATGCAAGGGCCGATATACGTTCGCTCATCCTTATGTCTACGTCCACTGCCTCCATCAGCTTCTTCGCGCCCAAATTCAGTTCGCCTGCACGCAGGGTCAGCTGGTAGTTCTCGCCTCTGCCCGAGCTGCTCAACCCAATGTCGTGCAGCCCTATGCTGTTCATCGTAAGCGAATCGCAGCGCATCACCAGTTTCATCGACTCGGCCATGTTGTAGTTGCCCCACAGGCGTGTTCCCTCAGCCACCCTCAGACCCGGTACCAACTGTTCCATTCCCTTGCCGTTGTCTTTCCACTCTATGTTGAAGTCGAAATTGTCGTCGCTCAATGCCGTCAGGTCGGGTGTCTCCTTCGTGCGGTAGGGATTATAGTAGGTGGGCAGATACCTGTTACAGAAATCCTGCACCAGCAATGGCACGTCCGACAGCTGGTAATATCCGTTCAGTGCCAAGTCCACCCAGTCGCTCCGCAGCGACAGTTGCCGCTGCCCGTCCACATCGTTGGCGTCCAGCAGTATGCTGTCCATCCTCACCATCCGTTCCCCCATCTTCAGGCGTGTGTCTCTCAGAACCACCGTGCCCTTTATTTGGTCCGGGTTCAACCCTTGCACATCGGCGCGCATCCGTGTGCTCAACTGGATCGCGCTGTCGCTCGTGGCCAGTTTCAAATCGGTCAGCTGGGCGTTGTCCAGCCACAGCTCCGCCGTCAGCGAACTGTCCTTCAGGTCGGCGCTGGCGGTCAAATCCAGTTTTATCAAACTGTCGTTCAGCTGCAGGTCGGCCAGCATTACCCCTTCTTTCATCTCGGCGCTCAGCACTGTACGGTCTATCTGTTTTCCTTTGAACCATGTGTCATACAGCCGCCCGTCCATCGTCAGCTCCATATCTTCCAGCTTCAGCCCGCGGCCCTCCATCGTCATGTGGAATCCCGAGCGCGTCACCCAATCGTTGGGCATCAACTTGCTCAGCACCAGTCCGCGCGATGTCACCTCGCCCTGGTAGGCATAGTTGTTCACCGTCGAGTCGAACCTCACATTCGCGTTCCCTTCCAAGTCGCCCACTGTCGAGTTCAGTCCGAACTCCACCAGGCAGTTGCTTGCTCCGCCGTGCAGCGAGGCCTCCAGGTCAATGGGACTCAGGTCGCGCACCAGGTCGGGTGCCTGCATCTTGATGGGCTCCGGATGCTTCACCGCCGCCAGGTCGTCGTAGGTGGTGTGTAGGCGGTGTATGTCCACATCCATCTGCGTTTTTTCTATCATCGGCAGTCCTGTCACATGCGCGTCCACAAACAGGCGGCTCTCCTGACCGAAATCCACCATCATCTGTTCAGCCTGCATGTCGGCTATAGTTCCGTACACATGACCCCTCGGCCGCAGCAGGCAATCCATCCCCCACAGCATCGGCGCCCAGTACGAGGCCTCGCAGATATTCACCTCCGTCCCCTCCTTCAGCACCACATCGTGCTCCACCGTGTTGCAGTAGTCGGACATCTCCTCCCAACCGTGATACACCAGGTGGGCATCCATAAAGATGCGGCTGTGTCCCGTCTGCAGGTCTAGGTTGGTGGCGTGGATACCATGACGCGACACCACTATGTCGGCCGAGAGGTCTTCCACGTGCATACCAGACTGCTCGGTGGTTGAGAAAGCCACTATACGCACCGTCACACTGTCGTTTATCACACGCACCCGCCGCAGCACCCCGTTGGTGCCCAGAAAACGCATGTGCGGTATCACCACCCCGTGGTCGTAATGCTTGTAGTGCGGACTCTCGGGCAAATCCTGTATATAGTCCACATTGCGTAGCCTCAGCTCCTTCACATCCACCTCAAACGGCTTCGGCGGCTCGGGACTCGGCTCCCGGTCTGAGGCAAAATAATTGATGATGTAATTCAGATTGATACCTGGTTTCCCGTCCGCATCGCGGTAGGTGGCCAAATGGTACCGCGCATTGCGCAGCAGCACGCGGTCAAAATGAAGCCCCGAGTCGTGGAAAGGGAACCTGTTAAACCGGCACGCCAACCGCTCACCCACAAATATCGTGTCGTTATCGGGCGAAATAAGCTCAATATTGTCCAGTATAACATGACTGATAGGGCTGAAATGAATGGCACCTATACGTACCTTTCCGCCCCATTCTTTCGAAAAAAAACTACCTGCCGCAGCACCTATATACGACTGTACCACAGCACTGTTAAGCAATGCTACCAGCACATACACGCCAATCAGCGCATACTTGGCAATCTTGAAGCCTATATGTAGAATTCGTTTCAGCATTAATAAGTCATAACGCACAAACGCCAAAAATATTTTATAAATAAAAATAAAATTCTTCTTATGGCGATTACACTATTATCCCTGCCAGAATATTATTCGAGCTAAAGTGCATCTCGTCCTCCGTCACAGAGATGCTCCTATGGATGGGGCAGCGGTGTTGAGTGCGACAGATAGGCAGTCGTTTTAGCCTGATTATGTCGCTCCTTCGGGTGGTCGGGTTCTTGCTCTTGAAATTGTGCTTGATGGCATTCAATTTAACCCAAATCGGTCATTAGGGTTTAACTTAGATATAGTCTACGCTGGAAACCATAAAACGTGTTTTTGGCAATATCTAATCCTCCAAGGAAAGAGATACCATCCTGTACTGAGCCATATTTCATATTTAACAGCTCAGGTAACTTACTTGTTCCAAGCTCGTCGATACCCTCTCTAATGTAGAGATCAATCACATATTTTACAAAGTCTTGCTGTTGAGCGGAAAGGGTCGATATATAAGAATCTGTACGTTTCGCCCGTTCTTCTCTCAGTATTGGCTCGACATTGAATGAAATGTATTCAAGCACATCCAATAAGTCGGAATTATCAGCGTCAATCAGGGTTCGTACACGACTCAGTGTTTCCTTGTCGTATCCTGCTTCACTCATTCTATCCAACAGTTCTTCCCTCGTCTTCGGGGAAGACCATTTTTCTCTCAGGTCTTCAAGTGAGGTGTAGAACTCCGGCATTTGTCCAAACATTGCTTTCAAGAACTCTTCGGCACTGACGGGTTTCCCATCGGCTCCCCAAAACATGTCCGACTTGATAAAGCGGATTCTCCGCGTCCTGCCGTCCGACAATCGTATTTCCAGTCTCTCAGGCTTCTCAACCTCTTCCTTGTCATCATCTTTACGCGGTTTCTTGTTATAGTCAGGATTGGGTTCGCAGGCATCTCCTCCACCTCCCGCTTCTCCATCGCTGTCACCCTCCTCACAGGTGCAGGGATTGTTGCCGCACACAGGGCACACCGGCTCCCCGTCCCACGCCGGGTCTTGGAAATTCTCGTAAGCCTTCACAAAGTCGTAGATGGTAAAGTAATACTTGCCGACATACAGCCTTGTCCCTCTGCCGATAATCTGCTTAAACTCTATCATGCTGTTTATAGGCCTCAGCAACACGATATTTCGCACATTCAGCGCATCCACGCCTGTCGAAAGCTTCTGCGATGTGGTCAGCACGGTGGGTATTGTCTTCTCGTTGTCTTGAAACTCTTTCAGGTATTGCTCCCCTTGCTCGCCATCGTTGGCAGTCACACGCACCGCATATTCGGGATTGCCCTTGTGCAGGCGGTTTATCATATCTCGTATCTGCCCTGCGTGGTTCTGTGTGGAGCAAAACACCAGCGTCTTCTCGTCGGGCTTGATGTGCGACATAAACTCCTTCACGCGGGCCTCGTCACGCTGCTTGATATAGATGTTGCCGGCATAGAAATCCTTCTCCGTATACACCTTGCCTTCCTCCACCTCGCCTGTCAGCACTTCGTCTTCTGGACTGTAGATATAGTCGTCTATCGTGCCCTGCATCTTGCAATGCCTGAATGGTGTCAGATAGCCGTCGTCGATGCCCTGTTTCAGCGAATACTGATATACGGGGTCGCCAAAATAACGGTAGGTGTCGGCGTTGATTTCGCGCCGTGGGGTGGCCGTCAGGCCTATTTGCACAGCGGGGCTGAAATAGTCCAGTATGCCCCGCCAGTTGCTCTCGTCCCTCGCACCTCCTCGGTGGCACTCGTCCACAATCACCAAGTCAAAGAAGTCCTTCGGGTACTCGCCAAAGACATATTTGCCCTCCTCGCCCGTCATAAAGGTTTGGAAGATGGAAAAGAACACCGATCCGTTGGTAGGCACCTTCCCGCTTTTCCTGATGCTGTCGGGCTTGATGCGAACAAGGGCATCGGGGGCAAAGCCAAAGAACCCGTTGAAGGCTTGGTTGGCAAGCACATTGCGGTCGGCCAAAAACAGGATGCGGGGGCGGTTGCCAGTCTTCTTCACGTTCCATTTGGTTTGGAACAGTTTCCATGCAATCTGGAAGGCAATAAAGGTTTTTCCCGTTCCAGTGGCAAGCGTCAGCAGTATGCGGTCTTTCCCCGCCGCTATGGCCGCAAGGGCCTTGTTGATGGCTATCTCTTGATAATAGCGCGGTCTTTTCGTCCCATTGTCGAACAAAGGCTGCTCGTTGAACTTGTCGCGCCACTCGTCAGCCTTGCCGAAAGTCCAAGTCCATAGTTCGTCGGGCGTGGGATAGGCCGAAACCTCGTCCTCGTCGCCCGTCTCCATATCCATAGCGTATATCTTATCGCCGTTGGTCGAGTAGGTGAAGCGGATATTGAGCATTTTGGCGTATTGCTTGGCTTGGGCAACGCCGTCGCTCACATCCTTCTCGTCGCTCTTTGCCTCCACCACGGCCAACTTCACGCCCTTGTACATCAGGATATAGTCGGCCTTCAAGGGCTTGGGCGCAACACTTTTGCTCACCCTGCCGTTGGTTATAGGATATTCCACGATGATATGGCTCTGCTCTGCCACATTCCACCCCGCCTTCTTCAATGCGGGGTCTATCTTGTTCAATCGGGTTTGGGCTTCGTTCATAGTCGTTTATATTTCTCCGTTAAACGCCTTCCTCAGCAAGGCTTGTTTCAGGTCGTCGCAAAGGCTCAGGGTCTTTTCATAGTTCGCTTGAAGGGTCTTGCATTTCTCGTTCAGGACATCAAGGCGGGCAACAATGGATTGTTGGTCAGCAATAGTTTCAGGATATTCAATAACCCATTCCTCTAATTGTTTCTTGGTAATTGCCTGTCTTGTTGCACCATTTTCGGCCATTTTCATCAATGCTGTATTGTGGTGCGGTGAAATCATTGTATAAACAAGGAAATTGGGAAGTAGTGTATCAGGCAATAACCTCAAAATAGAAACGTGCTGATTCACTCTTGCAGGTAAAACATCCTTGGGAACTTTACAACATCTCGTTACGGAAGCCCCTGTTATATTGAATAAAACATCGTCTTCTTTAATCTCTACATTTGATAATTGTTTCGCTTGTTCTTCGTTGATATGGGCTAAGTCTTCGTAATGAAATTCATTGTTGTGAACATTCAAACTTCTTATAAGACTGACACCTTCTTTGCCGTAGGTGCTTTTCCCTCCTAATGGTGTTGCTCCTGAACCGATTTTAGAACATATCGTTTTCAACTTCGTAGATTTCCAACCTTTAGAACCTCCAATTATCAATTTGTTCAACGCCGCCTGAAACAAGTCCTTTGCGTTCTGCAAGTTCTTTTCGGCATTGGCTTTCAGGGCATCAATCTTGGCAAACTCGGCATCCAACAGGGCTACGATGCGCTGCTGCTCGGAAAGAGATGGGTACTTGACACATATTGAAACATAGCCCTTGAAATCAAGGTTTCTAAAGCCCACAAGGTTGGATTGATATTTCTCTGTTTCGCCGCTGAAATACAAATAGGTTAGGTATTTGTGAAGAAACTCAGGAAGGATTTTTGTTTGGTCTTTTATCCTCAATGCGGAAGTGAAGTTGCAAAACGAGAAATCATCATCATCTATATTAAATAAAATTACCCTACCTACAGGCTGTTTCGGGCCTCCTCCTGATTTCTCAACGATAATATCACCTCTTTTCAATCTTCGCTTTTCCATTTTCTTTTGCTCAACCTCAATGATGGCAAGGTCATCCAACTTCATTTGGCAATCCTTGGAAAAGTTAGTAGTGCGCAGTATTTTGGCAGTCGTTAAAGGCTCTTTTTCACCTTTCCAAATGCCATTCATTTGTTCGCAAAGGGAACTAATTGTTTCAATATGCCAACCTTCTTTCATAGCATCCCGATTATTTTTCCAAGATATTTGCAACCATCTTACGCAACTCTTCCTTGTTGGGAAGGAACAGCTCGTACTTTGAAACGAACAAGTTAGAATCCATACCGTATGTGGCATACTCTACCATTAGTTCATCTTTATAGTGCCCCATCACAATTCCAATGGGTGGATTATCACCCTCAACATTCTCTTCTTTTGCAAAATACCCCATATACATATTCATCTGACGAATTGAAAACTCGGATTTGTCAGACATCTGACAAATTGGGAATAAGAGATAGAACTTCCGCATATTGTTCAGATTGGGACGGCTATAGCCTCGTCCCACTCTTGCCCGAAGTATTTTTGCAAGGTTTGAAAGCAGGCTTGTTCCATACTTTGCCCTTGCATTTCCTTGCTGCTCAAACTCCACAATGTGGCGACCAACATTCCAATATGTGGTTTTAATAGTTCGATTGATATTAATTGCTAACTGTCGCTTGCCTTCTTCAATAACTGCAACTATCTTATCAGCAAGCTGCATCAAATCCGCATCAGGCGACTGAGGCAGTGTTTGTTTTGCTTTTATCAACGCTTTTTCCCCCATTTTCTTATTCGCAAATGATGATTCTATCTTTCATTATTCAAATCCCTGATGATTTCATCCAACAATCTCTGACTATCGTTTGCCAATGTTCTGATTTCGTCCGCTATCTGTTGCGGGGTGCGCTCATCCACGGCTTCTACCTTGTTCGGGTTCTTGGGCGAGAGGTCGTAGTTCTCGTTCAGGTCGGACACGCAGATGCTCCACGAATTTTCGCTGTCGGCCTTGGTCTTCTGCTTTTCCACAAAGTCGGCAAGGTCATTCTCGTTCAGTGGGTCGGTCTTGCCCAAGGTGCGGTCGAGGCTCAGTTGGTAGAACCACACTTTCTTGGTCGGCTCACCCTTCTTGAAGAACAGCACGACGGTCTTCACCCCAGCTTGGAACACGCCTGCGGGAAGGTCAAGAACCGTATGTAGGTTGCAGTCTTCCAAGAGTTTCTTGCGCAAGGCGATGGAGGCATTGTCGGTATTGCTCAGGAAGGTGTTCTTTATGACGATGCCCGCTGAGCCGCCCGCCCTCAGATACTTGATGAAGTGCTGCAAGAACAGGTAGGCAGTTTCGCTTGTCTTGATGGGGAAATTCTGCTGCACCTCGGCACGCTCCTTGCCGCCAAACGGGGGATTGGCAAGCATGTAGTCGTAGCGGTCTTTCTCCTGCACATCGGCAAGGTTCTCGGTCAGGGTGTTGGTACGGGTGATGTTCGGGCACTCCACGCCGTGCAAAATCATATTCATCATCCCGATGATATATGCCAAGCCCTTCACCTCTTTCCCATAGAAGGTCGAGGTCTGCAACAGCCGCTCGTCGGCGGTCTTCTTCACGTTGCCGTGCATATAGTTGTATGCTTCGCACAGGAACCCTGCTGAGCCGCAAGCCCCATCGTAAACGGTCTTTCCAATCTCTGGGTTCACAATTTTCACGATGGTGCGGATGAGCGGTCGGGGTGTGTAGTATTCGCCACCATTGCGCCCGGCATTGCCCATCTTGTTCAGCGAACTTTCGTACAGGTAGGTCAGCTCGTGCTTCTGCTCGGTGGTTTGGAACTTCAATTCGTCCACCTGCTCAACAATGTCGCGGAGATTGTAGCCCGACGATATACGGTTTCGTATTTCGCCAAACACCACACCGATTTTTGCCTCGATGCCTGTGTTGGTCGAACTTGTAAAACGTTTCAAGTAAGGAAACAGCTTGCTGTTGACAAACTCAATCAGGTCCTCCCCGACAAGGGCATTATGTACGTCGTAATCACCCGAGGGCGTGCGCGGCATAGCCCAGTCGTTCCAGCGATAGTCCTTGGCGATGATGGGCGTATAGTCCTTGTCCTGCAGTGCCGCCTCCACCTCGCGAGTCTTCTCGAGGTCGTCGAGATATTTGAGGAATAGAATCCACGATTTCTGTTCTATATAGTCAAGCTCGCTGCTGCACCCCTCGTCGGTACGCAGGATGTTGTCGATGTTTTTGAATGTCTGCTCGAAAGCCATATTGTCTTTTTTAACTTTACGTGTAAAGTTAATAACACCAAATATTCACTTTTATTGTGTGTAATACAATTAAAATCGGCATATAGATTCAAACTCGAACCTTGACTATTGTCATGTAGATAGATTGTTTTTGTTCAATATGAATGAGCATAACAACATGTGGATGCGGCAGATAGTGCCACACACAACCGTAAGAATGATTGCCCCGGCAATTACCCATTCTTTACACCTACATTGTATTTCCAGGCCGTCCAAATTCGCCCGACAACTACTGTAAAGATTCGGCATCATGTATCCAGTTCGCTACAATCACAAGACGCTTCTCTACACACTTTTTTTCAGTTTTCGATACATTTTTTTCACTATTCTACCAAAGCAATAAAGGGTCTTCTATTAATCACCCCAGAGAGGAGGGACTATTAATTCTACGGTACAAGCCGAAGGCGCAGTGCCGTGATAATCAGATATCTGATAGCCGCGTCCCGAAGGGACGCTACATATATACAGATTTGTAGAACCCACCTAAAGAGTCCCACAAATAACCACTCCACGTGGTATTGTCGGTTTATCCCACAAGTAAATATCCTGCCTCTGTACTCTAAATACATCACATCAAGCACCATTGAGTCTCCGTTGCACCTTCGTTTTCATTAGAGCCTTTTCTCATTTCTTACCCATCTCTTAGTTAGGGGCAGGGTTAATAAGGGGTTATGAGGGGCTTATTAAAGGCTTAATATACAGCGGAGTTGCAACGAAAATGGAAACTTGCTGGCAGGGCGTGATAGTTTATGGGTGAGCTGTTGATATTCAGGCTGTAAGTATGGATGATTGTTAAAGAGTGGGGAAGGGTAGGGAGGGGATTTGGTCTAAAAGGGTTGTTGGGAAGGTGCAGGAATGGGGGTTGAGTTGGGGCGGAGGGGCTGAGAATAAGTTTTTTTTGTGTGTTTCTTTGTATGTCGGAAAAAATTCGTATTTTTGCAAATTGGCAGGATTGTCTGCCGATTGAAAATAGAAGATGGAAATGCAGAATCCAATTATACTTGCTATTGAGTCGTCGTGCGACGATACATCGGCTGCGGTGCTGCGAGGCGACCGATTGCTGAGCAATGTGATAGCGTCGCAGAAGGTGCATGAACAGTATGGGGGCGTGGTGCCGGAGTTGGCGTCGCGAGCCCATCAACAGAATATAGTGCCGGTGGTGGACGGGGCGTTGAAGAATGCGGGAGTGGAGCGGGGAGATGTGGATGCGGTGGCGTTTACGCGCGGTCCGGGATTGATGGGGTCGCTGATGGTGGGGGTGTCGTTTGCCAAGGGGTATGCCCAGGGTTTGGGAGTTCCGCTGCTGGAGGTGAATCACTTGCAGGCGCATGTGCTTTCGCATTTTATAAGGGAGAGCGACGATGCTGTGGTGCCGGAGTTCCCGTTGGTGTGTTTGCTGGTGTCGGGAGGGCATACGCAGATATTGTTGTTGCGTAGCCATTTCGACATGGAGGTGCTGGGACAGACGATAGACGATGCGGCAGGCGAGGCGATGGACAAGGCGGCGAAGATAATGGATTTGGGTTATCCGGGCGGGCCGGTGATAGACCGGCTGGCGCAGGAGGGAGACCCGCAGGCTTTCCATTTTGCAACGCCGCATATTGCAGGAAATGATTATAGTTTTAGTGGAATAAAGACATCGTTTTTGTATTTTCTGAGAGACCGGCTTGTGGAGGAGCCTGATTTTGTGGAGCGGCACAAGGCGGACTTGTGTGCGTCGGTGCAGGAGTGCATAGTGGGTTTCTTGGTGAAGAAGTTGGAGAAGGCGGTGAAGGAGAGCGGAGTGAAGCAGGTGGCGATAGCGGGCGGGGTTTCGGCCAACAGTTTGCTGCGCCGTAGAGTGGAGGAGATGGGGCGGAGGAGACACTGGAAGGTGTTTGTGCCGCCGATGCGTTTCTGTACAGACAATGCGGCGATGGTGGGTATAGCAGGTTATTTCAAGTATTTGAGGGGTGAGTATGCGGATATTTCGCTGCCGCCCTATGCAAAGAAGGAGGGATGATGAGAGGGAGTTCGAAATGTTGGCTTCTGATAGGGATGATGGCGTGGGGCGCGTTGGCGGCCCAGGACATCCATTTCTCGCAGGTGGATGCGGACCCGGTGCTGCTGAATCCGGCATACTCGGGTTTTTATCAGGGGGCAGGACGTTTCGGACTGATATACAGGAACCAGTGGGCGAGTGTGAGTGTGCCCTTTCAGACGTTTGCGGTGACGGGCGAGATGGCGTTGTGGCGAAGCAGTAACCAGAGGAACGGTTTGAGTGCGGGACTTTTGTTTTTTAACGACCATGCTGGCACGTTGGGCTACGGCACTACGTCGGGGCATGTGTCGGTGGCTTATTATACGGCGTTGAACCGAGCCGGGAGCAGTGTGCTGTCGGTGGGATTGGAGGGTGCTTATGCGCAGTCGGGTTTCGACCCGTCGCGTGCGGAGATGGAAGACCCGAGCGACCTGGTGGCGACCAACCGGGTGGGGTATCCGCTGCTGGCGGTAGGCGCGGCTTGGTATTATCAGCCTACGGGCGATTTCCACACGAAGGTGGGTTTCTCGCTGCGGAATGCGAACAGGCCGAATATCTCGTACGGGGGGTTGGACAATGTGTATTTGGAACGGCGGTACAGCCTGTTTGCGCGGGCGGAATACCGCCGCTGGCAGTCGGTGTCGCTGATGCCGGTGGTGTTGGCTCAGATACAGGGAAGGCACCGCGAGTTGGTGTACGGGATGGATGTGAAATGGTATATAGAGGAGGGTGGAGCGCGCGAGGTGAGTTTGAGGTGCGGGCTGGCGTTTCGCCACGGGGACGCGGTGATAGCGAATGTGATGATGGAGTATGGGCCGATGGTGTTCACGTTTTGCTACGATGCCAATGTGTCGGGGCTGGCGGCGGCGAGCCACACGGTGGGTGCATTCGAGGGGGGAGTGGTGTACCGGATGTCGAAGGGCGCGAAGAAACGGAAGGCTATAAAGTGCCCGGTTTATTGAGAAAGAAAAGAACAGATAAAGATATGAAAAAAGAGAACAGAAAAATGGCGAGATGCCTGACGGCGTGTTTGATGATGTTGGTGGCGGTGCTGCCGATGCGGGGTCAGGTGAGATATGATGTGACCCATGTGGGACCGAATGTGAACACAATAGGGAGCGAGACCGGCGCGGTGCTGGTGCAGGACAGCCTGTTGCTGTACACATCGATGCAGAACCAGGAGACGAGCCGTCTGTATTTGATAGATTTCAGTCCGTTGCTGACACAGGTGTTTCAGGCCCCGGTGTCGGGAGACGGGACTTTGGGAGAGGGGACTGTGAACATGTGGGGGCTGAACGGCGGAGGAATGAACACAGGCAACGTGGCGTATGACGCGAAGAACGAGATATTGTACTTTACGCGGTCGCAGACGGGCAGTGACGGAGTGAACCACATATACTATTCGAAGCGGAATGGGAAACGATGGAGCAAGGCGGTGAAGATGCAGGGCGACGTGAACCTGACGGAATACAACAGCACGCATCCGTCGGTGGGGTATCTGCCCGACGGGAAGACAATACTGTATTTCAGCAGCGACCGTCCGGGCGGAATGGGCGGAATGGATATATGGTACACCATATTGATAAAAGAGGGGATGCCGGGAAACTGCACCAATCTGGGCGGGCCGGTGAATACTGCGTCGAACGAAATAACGCCGTTTTATGCAAACGAGGAAGGGCGCCTGTATTTCAGCAGCGACCGCACAGGAGGGCAAGGAGGATTTGACGTGTACAGTGCAGAAGGGATGAGGAACAGCTGGCAACTGCCGCACAACATGGGCAAAGAAATCAATACGAAATACGAGGATTTGTTTTTCACGCTGCAGCCTTGCCGCTGCCGGTGCCAGACTTTGGAAGGAGAGGGAGCGGACAACGGGGAGTTTGTGGAAGCGTGCGGATTCCTTTCGTCGAACCGGCCGGGGTCGATGTACGAGACCGACAGCAACTGCTGTCACGACCTGTACCGTTGGCGCCGCATCAGGAAACCTGAGGGAAAGGAAACACCGGTTCAGCAACCGCCCTACAGCCGACAGGCGCTGGACTATCTGCCACTGAGCTTGTATTTCCACAACGACGAGCCCAATCCGCACACGCTGGACACCACCACGACGCTGGACTATGGGTTGACGTGGCGGAAGTATATGCAGATGCGGGACGAATACAAGGGAGCGCAGTCGAACCCGATAGACAAACGGAAACGGGATTCGGTGCAGGGGGCTGTGGATTTCTTCTTCGACTACCAGGTGAAGAAGGGATATAACGATTTGATAGCCTTTATGGAGTTGCTGTACCAGGATTTGAAGCAGGGAAAGAAAGTGGTGATTACGGTGAACGGGTATGCGAGTCCGCTGTTTGAGAGCGAGTATAACGTGAACCTGTCGAAGCGGCGAATCCATTCGTTGCGCAACCAGCTGTGCCGATGGAACGGATCGGTGTTGCTGCCTTATCTGAACACGGGAAGCTTGAAAATAGAGCCTGTGGCCTACGGAGCCCCTGGGACCGACGAGGTGGCACCGGGCGACCCACGCCGCGACCCGCGCAGCATGAAGTCGGTGTACGGCATTGAGGCGGCAATGGACCGCAGGATAGACATAATAGACTACCGCTATTTTTGAGCGGTGGGAACCAGAGAAACGATTGAAGAACAAAATAGCAGAGAAATGAAAATATTATGTGTGGTGCGTAACTATGCGCCTCATGCCAGCGAGATGAAGGCAGAGGTGCCTAAGGAGCCTGTGTTTTTTATAAAGCCGGACAGTGCGCTGAATCCCAAACAGCTGCCTTTTTTCTATCCGGATTTCTCGACCGATGTGCAGCACGAGATAGAGGTGGTGGTGCGGATAGAGAAGGTGGGGAAATGCATAGAGCCGCGGTTTGCGCACAAGTACTATAATTCGGTGGCGCTGGGGATAGACTTCACAGCGCGCGACATGCAGCGGAAGGCGAAGGCGGAGGGGATGCCGTGGTTCTTGTCGAAAGGATTTGACGGGAGCGCGGTGCTGAGTGGGTTTGTGCCGCTGGAGGAGCTGGGGAAAGGAGTGGACAACTTGGAATTTGCGTTGAAGAGAAACGGGGAGACGGTGCAGGCCGGGAACACGAGGGATATGATATTCAGTGTGGACAAGCTGATAGCGTATGTGTCGCGATATGTGACGTTGCGGACGGGCGACCTGATATATACAGGGACGCCTGCGGGAGTGGGACCGGTGGCGATAGGCGACCGGCTGGAGGGTATTTTGGAAGGACGGAGCGTGCTGAAACTGGATGTGAAGTGAGAACGGAGGAGACAGAAAGGCCGGCGGTATGCCCGTGAAGGAGAAGAGATGTAAAATTCAGGGAAATGGATTACATAAAGGATACAAGCGTATTGGCACATGCGGGGAACGATGGACATTGGGCGGTGACGGGCCGAGGGAATAAATTTTTTTTGGGTTGATACAATAAAAGCCACCTTTTTTTGTTAATAAGGGGCATTGATGATAGAAATACAATTTTTATCACGAAAACAATACTAAAAGAAAACACGTTAAAAACATAAAAATCATGAAGAAATTGTTTTTATTAGCCCTTGCCGTTGTGATGACGATGGGCGCTGTGAAAGCACAGGAGAAACAGGAATCTGAAGTAAAAGAGATGCACGGACCGAAGATTGTGTTTGCCGAGAGGGAGCACAACTATGGCACCATCCAGAAGGGTGGAGACGGCAACTGCGTTTTTTCCTTCACCAACACGGGTGACGAGCCCCTGATACTGAGCAACGTGAGAGCCAGCTGCGGCTGCACCACGCCGAAGTGGACCCAGAAACCCATTATGCCTGGTAAGGCCGGCGAAGTGGGTGTGCGCTACAACACCAACAATGTTGGCGGATTCACCAAGACGGTTACCATCACCTCGAACGCCGTGAACGAGCCGCGCGTTGTGGTGAAGATTAAAGGTAATGTGGTTCAGCAGAATAATTAACCCTTTATAGATTATTGTTATGCCTACCGTTTCGAAAAAAGCTTATGAGCTGCCCCAATCGGCAATCCGCAAATTGGTGCCCTTTGCAGATGCAACCAAGGCTCACGGAATACATGTGTATCACCTGAATATTGGCCAGCCCGATATTGAGACTCCCCAGGGAGCCCTGAAGGCATTGGCTGAGACCAAGATAAAGGTGCTTTCTTACAGTCCCAGCGCCGGTATAGAGAGTTACAGACACAAGTTGTGCGAATACTATAAACGCCACAATATCGACATTACACCGGAGCGCATACTGGTGACCACCGGCGGTAGCGAGGCGTTGCAGATGGCCTTCACGGTGTGTCTGAATCCGGGCGACGAGATTATCATCCCCGAACCGTATTACACCAACTATAACACCTTTGCCAAACTGTGCGATGCGAAGATAGTGACGATACCGAGCGACATCAAGTCGGGATTTGCATTGCCCCATGTGGAGGAGTTTGAGAAGGTGATTACCCCGAGAACACGCGCCATCATGATATGCAACCCCAACAACCCCACCGGATATCTCTATTCGAAAGAGGATTTGATGGCAGTGGGTGCATTGGTGAAGAAATATGACTTGTTCTTGTTTGCCGACGAGGTGTACCGTGAGTTCTGCTATGACGGTGCCGAGCATTTCAGTGTGCTGAACCTGCCGGGATGCGAAAACAATGTGGTGCTGTTCGACTCGGTGTCGAAGCGCTACAGTGCCTGCGGCGCACGTGTGGGATGCCTGATTACGCGAAACAGCGAGGTGTTTTCCTACCTGATGCGACTGGCTCAGGCGCGTTTGTCGCCACCCAGTTTCGGACAGATATTTGCCGAAGCGGCCATTGACACGCCTCAGGAATATTTTGACGCCGTAGAGGCTGAATATGTGGCCCGCCGCAATGTGGTGGTGGAAGGCATAAACAAGATACCTGGATGCTTCTGCCCGATGCCTAAGGGTGCATTCTACACGGTGATAGACCTGCCGGTGAAGGACAGCGACCACTTCTGCCAGTGGCTGTTGACCGACTTCTCGTATGAGGGTGCCACCGTAATGCTTGCTCCCGCAACAGGATTCTATGTGGATCCCGAGCGTGGACGCCATCAGGCACGTATCACCTACTGCCTCTGCATTGAGGATTTGAAGAAAGCTATCAAATGTCTAGAAGAGGCTTTGAAAGTTTATCCTGGACGTTATTAATGATTCTCCCATAAAAAAGGGAAGGGCGGTTCGATATGGGCCGCCCTTTTCGATAAAGGTAATTAAGAAGGAATAGGCCATGGGAACACCACAACAGGACGAGGAACGGAGACGGCGGCGGACCGCCGTAGTGCAGGCTTGCATGGCGATGCAGCAGGAGATTGCTGCCACCGCCAAACAGGAGATGGACTCGGCCCAGCAACAGAGCAACGAGTATGGAGCCAATGTGGACAGATACGACTCGTACCGCACTAAAATGATGCGGATGCGCGATATGTATGCCAAGCAGCTCTCGAACGCCAACGCGTCGATAAGGGTACTGCAGGAGTTGCTGCGCCAGACACCGCACGAGAGTGCCGAGCAGGGGGCTGTGGTGGTGACAGACCGTCAGAATTTCTTTCTGGGGGTGGGAGTGGGTAAATTCCTTGTGCCCTACAAAGCTGCCGAGTCGGCCCGACAGGAGGTGTTTTTCGCCATCAGTGCCCAAACGCCCATATACATGGCGTTGAAGGGGAAAAAGGTGGGCGACACACTTACATTCAACGGAGTTACTCAAACCATCAAAGAGATTTATTGACCGACGGGGGCTTCGGTTTGATGAGAATATGCGAATAATAGTATAACCTTAAAATAAAGACAGACAATGTTTATGTTGGATTTTAAAGAAATAATCAGTGCTTTTCTTGTCTTGTTTGCCATCATCGACATCACGGGCTCTATACCCATATTCCTGTCTCTGAAACAGAGTGGCAACAGGTTCAATCCTATTTATGCAGCGTTGATATCGCTGCTCATCTTTGTGGTGTTTTTCTTTCTGGGGGACGCGGCGTTGCGTCTCTTCGGAGTGGATATCCAGTCGTTTGCAGTTGCCGGCTCCATCGTGTTGTTTATCATGGCATTCGAGATGATACTTGGGGTGGAGATTTTCAAGAACGACGCCTCGAGTGGTGGGTCAACTGTGGTGCCCATAGCTTTCCCGTTGATAGCAGGTCCTGGAGCCCTCACTACTATTATCTCGCTTCGTGCCGAGTATGCCGATATCAATATTCTTATAGCATTGTGCATCAACATAGTGATAGACTATTTGGTGTTACGCTATATCAACCGGCTGGAACGCCTGCTGGGTGGCACGCTGATATCAATATTGCGTAAGTTCTTTGGTGTTATCCTGCTTGCCATAGGTGTGAAACTGTTCACCACCAATTTGGGCAGTATGGTACACGGCTATTTCGTGTTGGGACAATAACGGGAACACCTTGCTGCTAAAATGCAATGTTGCTGCATTCCTTGCCGCAAAAGGAGTGTAGCAACGTAATGTGTTGTAATACTAACGGAGTTTGGAATAATGAATAGAGTGGGGCAGGTGGTCTTTTTTTTGAGAGCAGGTGATTATATCGGGAAATTTATGTATTTTTGCAATAGATGAATGTTGTCTCGGCTTTGGTCAATGTGTTGAGACATAATTCTTTGTTATGTAAATAAAAAACTATATTATACAATGAAAAAGAGTTTATTCGTTTTGTCGTTGATGCTTGTGGCTCTTGTGGGGCGTTCGTATGCGTACGATTTTCATTCGGTTGCGCCAACGGGGCAGACTCTGTATTACAATATTGTAGACGGCTATGCTGTGGTAACTTACCCTGGCGATTCCACCAATTGCTGGGATCCCGACCTCTATACCGAACCCGCCGATACGCTGATTGTGCCGAGCATCGTTACGTATAACGATACGGACTATGTGGTCAGGGCAGTGGGCCGAAAGGCGTTCTCCAACTGTGCCCGCCTGCTTTGGGTTAAGCTGGGCGATTCAATAGTACGTATAGAAGCAAGCGCATTCCAGTATTGCACTCGATTGGAACGAGTGGATGTGAGCGGAGGTTTGGAGTCTATAGGTGCACAGGCGTTTGAATATTGCTCGTCGATGCGGAAATTTGTTATCCCGCAGAATGTGCACGAACTGGGAGTTGGTGCATTCTCATTTTGCAGCATGCTCGACTCTATCATGCTGCCGTCGGCCATCAGCACCATCAACGAAAGTCTCTTCTATTCGTGCGGTTCGCTGGCCACTATATTTGTGCCCAACACAATTACCAGCATCGGATTTTCGGCTTTCCGCTCGTGCAGTTCGCTTCGCACCATCACCCTTCCCAATTCTATCACCTCGATAGGTGGAGCCGCATTCGCCTATTGCTCCAATTTGCGTTCGTTTGTCTTTCCTGACAGCGTGACCACTGTGAACAATTATACTTTCTTTGACTGCGGGCAACTCACTTCCGTCACCCTCCCTGAAGGGTTGCAATCCATTCAGGGGTCACCGTTCAACCGCAATGTGAGGATGACCGAGCTGATTTCGCTCAATCCTGTGCCGCCCACTGTGAGTTCCAATCTGGCCGCCACTCTGCCCAGCGACGTGTTGGTGCGAGTGCCTTGTGGCTCGTACGATGTCTATGCCAGCGACTCTGTGTGGGGCGCTTTCTCCAATTTGATGGAGTATCCGGGATACCATATCGACTATTCGGCCGACGATACTGCGGCGGGCGATGTGGTGCTGCTGGTTGAACCTACATGCACCAGCTCGTTGGCCGAAGTGCAGGCAGTACCTCACGAGGGATATGAATTCGACCATTGGCACGACGGCAACCGCGACAATCCCCGCTCGGTGGACGTGACGGTTGATCCGGTTCTTATAGCCTATTTCGTGTATGTTGGACCTATAGGTATCAATACTATTGACGAGGTGGATGCTCGTGTCACCACTGCCTCCAATTCAATAGTGGTTTCGGGAGCCGAAGGGTTGCCGATACGTGTTTACGAAATCAACGGACGGCTTTGCCATTCGTGCGGTGAAGCTTCGGTCAACCATCGTTTCGCGGTGGAGCATCCGGGAGTGTATCTGGTGCAGATAGGCCAATATCGCGCAATCAAGGTGGTAGTGTTGCCCCAATAGTTGAAGCCGTCCGCCGGAATTGTTGGCTTGGTTCAAACTTGCCAACTTCTTTCTGGACCATTTCAACGCCTCGTTTTCGGGCTGGCACCGATAGCATAATATAAGTTCCTGATTCCAATAGGTATCAGGAACTTCTTGTTTTTAATGCCTTTTTCATCGACCCCTATTGCTGAGTCAACGCACTCTTGTGTCGATTGGGCAACTATATGGGAAACGCCTTGTTCCCCATCTATATAAAGGTCAGTACTCTGTGATTTCAGAGAACTGCCGCCAGCCCACCGCCTGATGGTACAGCTCGTAGCTTCCCGCTGGTACCCTCATCGGGATATCGAGATTTACCTTGTCGAACGACGACTCGTCGAGCTTTGGGGGATTCGGTGCCTGCGAAACGATATAGTCTATCTTTTTGCACCCCGCAAAAGCCCCCTCGCCAATCTCTTTGAGGGTGGAGGGCAGTGTGAGGCGGGTGATACGGTCGCATCCTGCGAAGGCGTTGTAGCGTATGGAAGTGACGGTATAGATTGTGGTGTCGTCATCCTCGGGGTCTGCATTGCGTCCACGCGAGCGGTCGGGAGTCACCGTTTCAGGTATAGCCAGCTGTCCGCTGGGTTCCCTGTATCCTTTCCAGGGTTTCTCCTCGTCGTTGCCGGGATAGGTCACCTCCACCGTAGCACCTTTTTTTCCACCGGTGCTGGTGATATAGAAGTAGAGGGTGTTGCCACCAATTTTTTTAGCAAAGTCGTAATCCTGAGCCGCCATGCACAGCGGCAGTAAAGCCAATAGGGATAAAATCACTTTTTTCATGCCCCAATAACGCAGTATTGTGAAAAATATTGTATCTTTGCATTTTTGAAATAAGGCCGCTATGCTGTTTAATTCATTGTCGTTCATGATATTCTTCCCGGTGGTGACACTGGTGTATTATCTCCTGCCATTCCGTTGGAGATGGTGTTGGCTTTTGGCGGCAAGCTGTTTCTTCTACATGTGGTTCAAGCCAGTGTATATCCTTATTCTGCTGGTTACTATACTTATAGACTATACGGCCGGACTTATGATTCACCGCTACCGACTTCAACCCCGCAAACGGAAGGGGTGGCTTGTCGCGAGCATCGTTTCCACACTGTCGGTACTCTTCATTTTCAAATATCAGGGTCTTTTCTACGAAACCAATATTCTGTTGCCCATTGGCCTCTCGTTCCATACTTTCCAAAGCCTCAGTTATGTTATCGAGGTGTATAGGGGCAATCAGCGGCCCGAGCGTCATTTCGGTTTCTACTCCCTCTATGTGATGTTCTATCCCCAGTTGGTCACTGGCCCTATTGAGCGTCCGCAAAACCTTCTGCGCCAGCTACACATACCCCAGCCTTTCCAGATGCAGAACCTAGCGCGGGGCGTGATGCTGATTCTTTTCGGTCTTTTTGCCAAGATGGTGGTGGCCGACAATCTGGCCGTCTATGTAGACCAGATTTATGCCCAGCCCGACCAGTATGGCAGTGCTGCTATTGCGTTGGGCCTCTTTTTCTATTCGTTCCAAATCTATTGCGATTTCTTCGGCTATAGCACCATTGCCCTCGGCTGCGCCAAAGCGATGGGCTACGACCTTATGGACAATTTCCGTGCCCCATATCTCAGCGCGTCGGTGGGCGAGTTCTGGCACAGGTGGCACATCTCGCTTTCCACCTGGTTTCGCGATTATGTCTATATTCCCATGGGCGGCAGTCGTGTCAAGGTGTCGCGCTGGATGTTCAACATTATGGTGGTGTTTCTGCTCAGCGGCCTGTGGCATGGTGCCGACTGGACTTTCGTGGTTTGGGGCGGCATGCACGGTTTGCTGCTTCTTGTCGAGGGGTTGCCCTCCAAGTTGCGCCATCGGCGGCCTGGGGCCACCATTTCCCGGCCTCTCCGGTTGTTACGGACTGCCGCTGTCTTTGTGGTTGTCACCCTCCTGTGGACAATCTTCCGGGCCGAAGGCTTTTGGCAGATTAAGCAATTGGCCAAGGCTTTTGTCCACAACACCGGGCTTCACTCTATGCCCGACATCCAGTGGGTGCCGATTCTGTTCCTAGTTATTTTCATAATAGTCGACATCTTGCTGCGCAACACCCGTTTCGACCGTTGGTGCATTCGCCAGCATCCTGTTGTGCGTTGGGCGGTATGCTTCATCTTGGCCTTCTGCACTGTGGCCTTTGCCAGTGTCGAGACATTTCCATTCATCTATTTCCAGTTCTGACCCATGAAAACCGCCATCAAAACGCTCATCATTGTCGCACTTCTTTGCGTTGTGGCCGATGGCCTCTACCGCTTTCTGTTCTGGCCTCACGACCGTGTGGCTTATAGCGGCCCGCTGGTGGCACTGGTCGACAAGATAGACTCTACCGGTGCGGATATTCTCTATCTGGGCGAATCGTCAAACCATACTTTCGGTTGGTACGACTCCGACACCGCGTGGATCAGCCAGATGGTGGCTCGCCATTTCCCCTCGCTGCGGGTGGCCGATATGACCCACGATGCTTCGCATGGCGAGGTGTACTATCAACTGCTGCGCAATCTCGATACGGAATGTAACATCTCGACCGTTGTGGTGACTATGAATCTCCGCTCGTTTGGTGTAGGCTGGATCTATTCCCCGCTCGAAACTGCGCTTCAGAAACGTCTGGTCATGTTGCAGCAACGCCCGCCCTTGGTCAACAGGGCCGTGCTCTCGTTCAAGGCCTACGACATCAAGTCCGAAGGTGAACGCTATGCCCAGATGGACCGTTATTGGGCCGATCATCCTCTGCCGGGACACCCCAGTGTGCCACGCTGGGCCGATAGTCTCGCAGGCGACAACAATATGGCAGGTATCTTTATCCGCAACTTTGCATTCCTTATCGATACACTCAACAACCCTCGCGTTCACGATTTTGACCGGATTGTCCTCCTTTCCCGCCAACGCGGATGGAATCTGGTGTTCAACCTCCTGCCCGAAGATATCCAGTTGGCCGACAGTTTGGTGGGCACCGACCTTACGGCTCTCATGAAAACCAATGCCACCCTTCTCGAGCAGCGCTATACCCGACTCGGGGTCGTGGTTGTGAACAATCTGGAAACGGTGCCCGACAGCCTTTTCCGCGACCGTGACTGGACTACCGAACATTTTCTCCTCCAGGGACGCCAAACGATAGCCGACAACGTGTCGAAAGCACTCAGCTCGTTCTTCCCCGACCAGTATTGTCCCTGACCTTTGAAATATCATTTGTATTTATAACACCCCTTTTCACTATGGATAACAAAGAAATAGAATTACGCGAGGCTAAAGCCCGTCAGCTTCATCAGCAAGGTTGCAACTGCTGTCAATCGGTGGTGCTGGCCTTTGCCGACCTCTTGCCTGTCGACAGCCAGACTGCCGCCATGATGGCTTCGCCTTTCGGACGTGGTATGATGGTGCGCGAAACCTGTGGATGCGTGTCCGGCATGGCATTGGTTTGTGGTCTCTGCAACCAGACCGCCCAGTTTAAGGGATTGGCCAACCGCTTCCGCGAGGAGAACGGCGACCTCAACTGTGCACGTCTGCTCCAGCTGCAAGGACGCGACCATTCTTGCAACGACTTGGTGGCTTCCGCTGCCCGTTTGCTTGCCGATATTCTTTAGAAAACAATTTGTGATTATGGATATTTATACGCTGACCAACGGCAACGGCCTCACAGCCCGCATCACCGACATAGGTGCCCGTATTGTTTCTCTTTTGGTGCCTGATCGCAATGGCAATCTATGTGATATAGTGCTTGGGTTCGACAACCTCGACGACTATCTTCCGCAGAATCATCTCTCCGATTTTGGCGCCCTCATTGGACGTTATGCCAACCGCATAGGCAATGGGCGTTTCTCCATGGACGGCAAGACCTATCAATTGCCACAGAACAATGGCCCCCATTGTCTGCACGGTGGCCCTACCGGTTGGCAGTATGCCCGTTTCCAGTTGGTGGAATGTTCCCCGCGTTCGCTAACCCTTCAGCTCCTTAGTCCCGACGGCGACAATGGTTTCCCGGGCAATGTGCGTGTACAGGTGGTCTATACTTTGGGCGACGAAAATTCGTTGGACATCAGCTACCATGCCGTTACCGATGCACCTACCGTTATCAATATCACCAATCACAGCTATTTCAACCTCAGTGGCGACCCGAACAGAGATATCCTCGACCACATTCTTGCCATCAATGCCGACCGATACACACCTATAGACAACACGTCTATACCCCTCGGTCCTCTCAAATGCGTGGAGGGCACCCCGTTGGATTTCCGCTCTCCCAAACCCATAGGACGCGACATCGAGGTACCGCACCCCCAGCTGGTCAACGGCTCCGGCTTTGACCATAACTATGTCCTCAACGCCTGTGGCGACATTTCCATCCCCGCAGCCCGTCTTGAAAGCCCCACATCGGGTATCGTTATGGACCTCTTCACCACCGAGCCGGGTGTCCAACTGTATACCGGTAATTTCCTTGACGGCACAGTGGTGGGCAAACGGGACATAGTATATGGGAGGCGTAGCGCTGTCTGTCTCGAAACACAGAAGTTCCCCGACAGTCCAAACCACCAATGGCCCAATTCCGACGCCACACTGCTCCCGGGACAGGAATTCCGCAGCCGCACCCGTTTCTGCTTCTCCGCCTGCTGAGGCCTGTTGCCAACGCCGTTGAGCCGTGGCGGATAGAATGATTAGTGCTGACCGGTATGCTTCGTGGCTGCGGGTCTGAGGTGAGTTGTATTTATAAATATTCAATGTCGCGTCCCTCCGGGACGCAGGTGTTCTGTTTGTCAATAGTCACCCCACTGCGCAATGTACCCCGATTTTGCTCCCATTAGCTCACAACACTTTACAATTCCGCCATTGAAATGATGTCATCTGGTTTCCCCACGATACGTCAGCCCTTTTGTGTTTGTTCAGTTGACACTTTCGGATAGTCCAATCGTCGTCGTGACTCCCTTTACCTTTCAGGATAAAACAACTCCTTTGAGAGTATGTCTAAACTACCATGGTGATGAACGGCTTATTAAGTGGTGGGGAAGAGCTTGATAGTAAGCGAAGCTGGAGGGGCTTTGTGGCTATATCATGGAGATGTATGTAAGCTGTTGGAATAATGGTGTTTTGGTAATAGATTATAATAAAATCAACTATGGTTGTAGTGGATACTGAAAATTCGGAAGGGATGATTGGGGCCGGGAATTGGAGTTGGAGCAAGGCGGGGTGTGGGTTGAGGGGAAGATGTGGTGAGTAAAGGGCAAAAAAAAACCGCCCTGCAAGAGGGCGGAAAAAATCAAAATTATGAAAAACTATTTGTTTTCAGCGTAGGAGATGTATTTGTCCACCTCGTTCCATTCGGGACTCTCGGGGTAGTTGTCCTTGATTTGCTGGAAGGCTTTGATAGCTGCATCTTTGTTGTTGAGTTGGAGGTACATCATGCCGGCTTTCCACAGGGCGGTAGGGGAGACAATGAGGTTGTTGCCGGTTTTGGCAGCTTTCTCATAGTATTGCACGGCCTCGTTGGGGTTTTCGAGTTCGGCATAGGCATCGCCGATAAGCATCAGGGCTTCGGCACCGGTGTAGAGGTCACGGCCTTTGTATGATTTGAGTTGATCGATGGCTTCATTGTACTGACCCAGGTTGAGGTGGCAAATACCAGCATAGTAGTGTGCGAGGTTGGCGGCTTTGGTGCAGCCATACTCGTCGATGACGCCGAGGAATCCCATGAATTGATCGTCGCCGTTGAGTGCTTTTTCGAACGAGCCTTCGCCAAACCACTGCTCGGCAGCGAACATGTCTTCCTGAGCGCGTACCTGGCGCGGCTGAGCCACAAGTGCTATATAGGCCCAAATGGCCAAAGCAACAACAACTATGGCGCATCCAATGATGGTGAGTTTCTTTTTGTTCTTCTCGATGTACTGTGTAGTCTTAGCGATAACACCGCTAACTTCAAGATTTTTCTCTTCGTTTTGCTCTTTCATTATTATGTATTTTTTGTTCAATTCGGAGTTGCAAAATTAGTCATTTTTTTTCATTGCGACGAAATATTTTTTTTTCTTGGGTCTTTTTTTGTTCACAATATGTTTTTTAACATTTTGTAAATAGCTTTGATATAGCGTGTTGTGTGTTGATAATGATTTTTTTTCTCGAAAAAAAACTTTTAATTGTATTTTTTCGGTATCTTTGCAAACTGGATTTTTAAGTGTAAAATACTATAAAAGTTGTCCGTTATGAACACAAAAGTGAAATATCTGGGGCTGGAGTTGAACAGCCCGATTCTGGCCGGCAGCTGCGGATTGACAGCCAATGTAGATAATCTCTGTAAACTGGAGGAGTGCGGAGCCGGTGCCGTGGTGCTGAAATCCATCTTTGAGGAGCAGATTATATATGATATAAAGCGCAATACACATGTATTTGCCCCTGTGGGAAATTATGGTGACAGCTATGAATATATAGCCCAGCATGTGGCAGCCGATTCGGTGTCGAAGCATTTCGAGCTTATCCACGAGGCTAAGAAACGTTTGTCTATACCGGTGATTGGAAGCATCAACTGCTACTCGCACGAGAATTGGCTAACGTATGCACGCCAGTTCCAGGATGCAGGATGTGATGCACTGGAGTTGAACATGGCCATTATGCCGTTCGAGACATCGCTTTCGGCCGATGATGTGGAGCGCACGTTCAGCAACATCATTCAGTCGCTGCGTAAGTCGATAGATATTCCCATAAGCATTAAGGTGGGTACTTATTTCACCGACTTGGCTAAATTCATGCAACAGCTGTCGTGGACCGGAATTAAGGGCATCACGATGTTCAACAAGTCGCTGCAGATTGATATTAATATCGACGAGGAGAAGTTGACTAACGCCGACTCGCTTACTTTCCCTGGCGAGTTGTACAATACGCTGCGCTGGACTGCCATAATGAGTAACAAGCTGCGCTGCGACCTGTGTGCAACAACCGGTGTGAGCAATGCCCACGACATTGTGAAGCTTCTGCTTGCGGGAGCTACGGCTGTGCAGGTGGCTTCATGCCTGTATCGCAACGGGGTTGAGTATATGAAAGAGCTGAACCTGGGACTTCAGAGCTGGATGGAGCAGAAGGGATATGATACGGTGAGCCAGTTCTGCGGTAAGTTGGCCATGAAGCAGACCGACAAGGCCTCGATGCTGATGAGAACACAATTTATGAACTATTTTGCCGAGATAAGATAGGCTGCGGAAACAGCTCGACGAACGACTGTTTGCCAGATGTGAGAACAGATGGTAAAGGGGTCGGGATTATCAAAACGAAAACAATATAGAAAAAATTATAATAGAATACCAAAATAATAAAACACAAACACTATCACAATTATGGACAATTCTGTACAAGAGAGGAATGTGAGCTTTTTCCGTTTCGAAGACCTGCGCATTTATGGTAAAGCTACCGACTACAGCGCATGGGTTGTCAAGAACCTCTCCACTCCTAACAACGAGATGGAGCGCAATCTGGTGAACTCATTCTGCCATTCGTCGTATGACATTGCATTGAACATTGCAGAGGGTTCGTCGAGAAACAAGAGTCAGTTTGAACACTATCTCAAGATTTCAAAAACCGCCATCCGCGAATGTATCGTTTTTACGGCTGTGGCTTATTCGGTGGGTCTGTTTGATGAGGAACGCTGCAACCAGTCGCGCGAATTCCTGATGGAGCTTACCCGTATGATCGGAGCTTTGATTATCTCGCTGCAGCGCGGCGGCCGCCGTCGTGAAGAGAGTGACATGGATGCCGACACCACCGTTGACGATCCCGATGATGCTCTCGATGCTATCGATACAAACTTCTAAGTGCTGTATTACCAACTGCATTTACTTCCGAGACTTCCCATGTATCCAAAAATAGAGAATTTACAATTTACAGAGACCGGCAATTTCTTTTTGATTGCCGGTCCTTGTGTTATAGAGAACGATACGATGCCGTTTGAGGTTGCCGAAAAGTTGGTAGCCTTGACGCGGCAATTGCAGATTCCCTTTGCATTCAAGGCGTCGTACCGCAAGGCCAATAGGTCGAGAGTGGACTCGTTTACGGGCATTGGCGACCTTGATGGGTTGGAGATACTGAAGGCCATAGGCCAGCAGTATGGCATACCCGTGGTGACCGACATCCACACCGAAGAGGAGGCTGCATTGGCCGCCGAATATGTGGATGTGCTCCAAATACCGGCATTCCTGTGTCGCCAGACGTCGCTGCTGCAGGCAGCTGCGCAGACAGGAAAATGCGTCAATGTGAAGAAAGGACAGTTCCTGTCGCCCGAGGCCATGGTGCATGCGGTGGACAAGCTGCACTATTTTGGCAACGACAACATGATGCTGACAGAAAGAGGCACCACATTCGGCTACCAGGATTTGGTAGTGGATTTCAGGGGAGTGCCTATTATGCAGCGGAACAAGGTGCCTGTGGTGGTGGATATCACACACTCGCTGCAACGCCCAAATCAGACTTGCGGTGTGACGGGCGGAGACCCCGAGATGATTGAAACCATAGGTAGGGCGGCAGTGGCCGTGGGATGCGATGGGATATTTATGGAAACGCACCCCAATCCCGCTGTGGCCAAATCGGACGGGGCAAATATGTTGCGACTTGAGTTGGCGGAAGACCTGCTTATGCGGCTGAAACGCATCCATCAAGCCGCAAGGGTGATGTGATATTCCGTCTATCGGGATGGCAATAAGCTGTACCAAGTGACATTATTGGCTTCAATTTGTTTCACCCTGAGGGGCGACTTTCGGCTATGTTGTATAGAATGCCCATACGTGGTGAAAGAGAAATAATTTCCGTCCAAGCAAGTGTTTAAAAAATATTGATTACTAACAGAGTGTATCTAAATCAACCTTATTATGCTTCTTAATCTGAATAAACCTTTGGTGTTTTTTGACTTAGAGACCACTGGTGTGAATGTGGGTATGGACCATATAGTCGAAATATGCCTTTACAAAGTGAATCCCGACCAAAGCACAGAAACGCTGGTGCAGCGGTTGCGACCTGTGGACAAGAACGGGGAAACAATGCATATACCGGAAGTAACGACGGCTATACACGGGATAAGTGATGCCGATGTGGCCGATAAACCCACCTTCGGCGAGATGGCTGCAACAATAGCCGAATTTATTGGTGATGCCGATTTGGCGGGGTATAATTCGAACAAGTTCGATGTGCCGCTGCTGGTGGAAGAGTTTTTGCGTCAGGGATATCCGTTCAGTCTGGATGGGCGCCGGCTGATTGATGTGCAGAATATATTCCATAAGATGGAGCAACGCACGCTCAAGGCCGCCTATCGCTTCTATTGCGGTAAAAATCTGGACAACGCCCATTCGGCGGATGCCGACACAATGGCTACCTACGAAGTGCTGATGGCTCAGCTGGATCGTTATGAGGGTGTGGAATATACCGCTCCTGACGGCAAGGTGAGCAAGCCGATAGTGAATGACATGGAGAAATTGAGCAGGTTTACCACCAGCAGTCAGTGGGCCGACTTGGTGGGACATATTGGATATGACAATAAAGGACACGAGGTGTTCAATTTTGGGAAGTACAAAGGTAAGACCCTCGAGGATGTGTTTGCAAAGGAGCCATCCTATTATGACTGGATGATGAAAGCCGAGTTCCCGCTCTCGACCAAGGCATGCATAACCAAGGTGTGGGAGAGACGCAAAGCCGACAAGCTGAACGCACTGAAGGAGCATTTCAACAGCCGTTAGGCCTCGATGAAATGGTAGTGGGCTTGGAATCCATTCCTGCCTCTATTGCTCCTATATGGAATAAAAAAGAGACGGATGCCGATTGTGGACATCCGTCTCTTTTATAATGTTTGTAGTATGAGCCGATTAGAAATGGAAACCAACTCTAAGACCCAGCTCTCCAAGACTGCGGCGGTAGACAGTGCTGTAGTCGATGGCTTCGGGCTGGTAGGAACGGCTGGAATAGTCGATGCGATGATTGCCCAGACCCATGTAGAAGAGGCTGACGCTGACGTATTCACCCAGATAGGTGCCGGCTCCTATCATCCAGCTGAACTCACCCGAGGGTTTGTAGCGGAAGGTTTGTGTAGGATAGCCGTTCTTGCTGATGAAAAGTAGGTCGTAGCCTAAACCCAACTCCAAGAAAGGACGGACATCGGGGGTGATGTCGTAGCGATATTTCAGACCCAGCATGAGGGGAAGATTGAAATATTGTGGGGCTTTGGGACGCTGCTGCAACACGTTGTTGCGCTCGTTGTTGTCATACTTATTGCGGATGTATGAACGTGAGTTGTTCCAGAGAAATCCGGCCTCGAAGAATGGCTGGAGCTGACCTACGCCTACGTCAAACCACATGCCGATGCGGGCGGAACCGCCTAAACCACCAGCGGCACCCTTGGCGATGTTCTCGCTGGTCATAGGCTCGAATGTGCCAAGAGGTTCGAGATTTACTTCATTGTTGAATTGGGCAACGGGCAGGATGCCGTTGAGGAAAACGGAAGTTTCCAGTTGCTGTGCACGAACACCGAAACCTGCAAACAGCAGTGCTGTTGCAATTACTAATCCTTTGAAATGATTACTTTTACGCATAATGATAAAGTTTTATTCTAATTACAAAGATAGTACTTTTATTTTATTCTGCAAAAAAAGTTTTTTCTTCTTACAAGGAAAGTTAAAGCAACAAGCCGGTTTCGCATTTGAATTTTGCAATCTCGGTGTAGCCGCGGTTGATGGTGCGACGGCAGGAGTCGAGGAAGCGGTTGTCGCGTTCGGTGTCAAGGAGTAGGAGATAACCCATGATGATGTGAGCGATGCTCTCGGTGAGACCACGGAGACCGTGCTCAAAGGCTTCGCCTGCACCGTTGGCGGTGAGCGAATCGTGCATGGCCGTATAGTCGGCTGTCATCTGGCGGAGACGTTCGCGGAGGGGTTCCAGCTCGGCCTTGATGGGCATGGCGTCGTAGTCGGCAATGCGTTTCAGATAGCTGCCGTTGCTGATGCCCTTGGTGGCGGCAACCACCTGGAGTTGAGAGGTGCCTTCGTAGATGCTGAGAATACGCGCATCGCGATAGAGACGTTCGCATGTGTATTCTTTCATGAAACCGCTGCCGCCGTGCACCTGGATGCAATCGTAGGCATTCTGGTTGGAATATTCGCTTGCCATGAGTTTGGTGAGCGGGGTGAGGCAGTCGGCATTGCGCTGGGCAGCTTTCATGGCCTGGCGCTCTTCGCCTGTGAGGGGACGAATGCGGGACAGGCGTTCGTAGCAGTTGTAGAGGTCCACCTGACGGGCTGTCTCGTACAGCAGTGAGCGCACAGCATCGGTCTTGGCGCGCATGGTGTGAAGGATGTCCTGTACCGGAATCATCTGGTCGATGGTCTTGCCGAATTGCTCGCGTGTGGCGGCATATTCCACAGCCTCGCGGCAGGCGGCTTCACAAAGACCAACAGCCTGTGCACCGACACCGAGACGGGCTCCATTCATGAGCGACATGGTGTATTTTATGAGGCCAAGACGGCGTTCGCCGACCAGCTGGCAGGGTGCATTGGTGAAGACCAATTCGGCGGTGGGGGAGCCGATAATGCCCATTTTGTGCTCAATGCGACGCACGGTCAAACCGCCGTCGTTGCGGTCGTATACAAAGTAGGAGAGGCCACGTCCGTCGGTGGTACCCTCTTCGGAGCGGGCTAATACCAGATGGATGTCGGCATCGCCATTGGTGATGAAGCGTTTCACTCCGTTGAGGCGCCAGCAGTTGGAGGCTTCGTCGAAAGTGGCTTTCAAACGTACCGACTGGAGGTCGGAACCGGCATCGGGCTCGGTGAGATCCATCGAACAGGTGGCTCCTTGATAGATACGGGGAAGATATTTATCCTTAATCTCTTCGGAAGCAAAGTCTTCGATAGTGTCGGCGCAGTCCTGGAGCATCCAAATGGTGGCGAAACCCACATCGGCGCGGGCCACTACTTCACCCGCCATGGTGGTAATCGTTCCAGGCATGTTGAGGCCGTTGTATTTGCGGCGCTGTTTCAAGCCATACAAACCGGACCGTGTGAGAGTTTCGTGGTTCTGGCGGGTTCCGTCGGCATAGACCACACGTCCATTGACCACAGAGGGACCCTGTGCGTCGACATCGGCAGCATTGGGTGCAATGACTTCACCGGCAATCTCGCCCAGAAGGTCCATGACGTTTTGATAGCCTTCTACGGCTTCCTGCACATTGGCGGGAGCGTCGGGGTACTTACCGGCCTCTTCGAAGTTGTTCTCGCGGAGGGTGGCTATCTTTTCTATATCGGGGTGCTGAAGGTAGAACTTCAGGCTTTCGTTGTCACTATAGTAATTCATGGTGTGAATGTTTTTAATGATGGGATGTGATGAGGGCTTATCAATCGAGGGTTTATTTCTTGCAGGACTGATAGGCGTTCATGAGACGGGGAAGCACCTCGCTGACATCGCCGATGATTGTGTAGTCGGCAATGGCATTGATGGGCGCGTCGGGGTCGGTGTTGATGGAGATAATCTGACTGGACTGCTCCATGCCCACACGGTGCTGCACAGCACCCGAAATACCGCATGCAATATACAGTTTCGGACGCACGGTGACGCCGGTCTGTCCTATCTGACGGGCATTCTCGCAGAAGCCGGCGTCGACAGCGGCGCGGCTGGCTCCTACCTCGGCTCCGATCATGTCGGCAAATTTATAAAGCATCTGGAAATTCTCTTTGCTGCCCATGCCGTATCCGCCGGCCACAATGATGGAGGCACCCTTGATGTCGACACCTTGGGGGTCAATCTGGCGGCTGATTACTTTGAGGCACTCGTCCTCGGCACGCAGGTATTTGGAGGCGTCTATCGGGATAAGGGTTCCTTTGCGGGCGGGGTCTATAATTTCCTTGCGCATGACACCTTCGCGCACAGTGGCCATCTGGGGACGTGTCTCGGGGCTGACAATGGTGGCCACGATGTTTCCGCCAAATGCTGGGCGTATCTGATAGAGGATGTCGTGGTAGTCCTTACCGGTTTTGGCATCGCTGTGGTCGCCTATCTCAAGGGCTGTGCAGTCGGCGGTGAGGCCGCAGCGCAGGTGAGAGGCGATGCGGGGTGCCAGGTCGCGGCCCACGCTGGTGGCTCCGTACAGTACCACCTCGGGCTGGCGTTCACGAATAATGCTGTCAACAACACTGAAATGGGGCAGTGTGCGGTAGGGCGACAGACGGGGGTCGTTGGCATAGAGGATGGTGTCAACACCATAGGGATAGAGCTGTCCTTCTATGTCGTTCAGGTCACTGCCGCAGACTATGGCTTCGAGTTGACCACCCAGGCGGTCGGCCAGTCGGCGTCCTTTGGAACAGAGTTCGAGACTGACATCTGCAGCACGGCCGGACTCATTGATTTCTATGTATACTAATATGCTGTTCATGATATTATCCGATGATGTGGTTGGTGACAAGGTTGGCGATAAGGCTGTTGAGCGACTCCTGGTTGTTTTCTACACGGAGATTGTCTTTCTGCGTGAGCACCACGCTGTCCACTTTCTTCACTTTGGTGGGTGAGCCTGAAAGTCCCAGACGCTCGTATTCGGGATTGACATCGTCGGCAGTCCAAACCGGTATTTCGAGATGTCTGTTCTGCAATAGCAGGTGCGCATGGCGGAAACGGGGCTGGGGTGCGCTGCCGCAAACGGTAACGAGGACAGGAAGGGGACACTCGACAATCTCGGTGCCGTTCGAAAGGCGCCGCTTGATACTGATGCTCTTTTCGCTCACTGCGATGAGCTCTTCGGCGTATGTGATTTGCGGGATATCCATCTTCTCGGCCACCTGTGGTCCCACCTGGGCGGTGTCGCCGTCAATGGCCTGACGGCCGCCGAAAACGAGGTCTACATGGCCTATGCGGCGCACGGCGCAGGAGATGGCGTAAGAGGTTGCAAGGGTGTCGGCTCCGGCAAAACGGCGGTCGGAGAGTACAAACCCGTCATCGGCACCGCGATAGATGGCCTCACGGATTATTTCCTCGGCGCGTGGAGGTCCCATAGTGACTACGGTGACGGTGGAGCCGGGGAGCAGTTCTTTTACACGAAGAGCCATCTCGAGTGCACTGAGGTCCTCGGGATTATATACTGCTGGAAGGGCAGAGCGGTTGATGGTGCCTTCCGGGGTCATGGCCTCGGGTCCGACATTGCGGGTGTCGGGCACCTGTTTGGCCAATACTACGATTTTGATACTCATAATGTGTTTCTTTTTCAAAAGTGAATAATTCTATTAGCAGGCGGAGTGTGCGTCGGCCTCGGGCCAGATGCGTTTCACCATGCCTTGGAGTGCTGTGCCGGGTCCCACTTCGATGAATTCTGTGGCTCCGTCGGCAATCATGTTCTGTACAGTGGCGGTCCAACGCACCGGTGAGGTGAGCTGAGCCACAAGGTTCTTTTTGATTTCCTGCGGGTCGGTGACGGGTTTAGCGTTCACGTTCTGGTAGCAGGGGCAAAGAGGTTTGTGGAATATGGTGTTCTCGATGGCTTCGGCCAATTCAAGGCGTGCAGGCTCCATCAGGGGGCTGTGGAACGCTCCGCCCACTGCCAGGGGAACAGCACGGCCTTTAAGCTCTTTCAGCTTCTCAGAGGCCTTGGCAACGCCCTCAATCGTGCCGCTGATAACCAGCTGGCCGGGGGTATTGTAGTTTGCGGGCACCACTATCTCGCCAGAGGCCGACACCTCGGCGCAGACATCCTCTACGGTCTTGTCGTCCAGTTTGACGATAGCGGCCATGGTGGAGGGACGCATCTCGCAGCAACGCTGCATGGCGTTTGCACGGGCTATTACCAGACGCAGGCCGTCGTCAAAGTCCATGGCTCCCGAAGCCACCAGTGCGCTGAATTCGCCCAACGAGTGGCCGCCCACCATATCGGGCATGAACTCGCTGCCCATATAGGTGGCCAGAATTACGGAGTGGAGGAAGATGGCGGGCTGGGTGACTTTGGTTTGCTTGAGGTCTTCGGGAGTGCCGGCAAACATGAGGTCGGTGATGCGGAAGCCAATGATGTCGTTGGCACGTTCAAAAAGGTCGTGGCAACGGTTGTTGTTGTCATAGAGGTCTTTGCCCATTCCTACAAATTGGGCACCCTGACCGGGAAAGATATATGCTTTCATGTTTTGTTTCGTTGTTTGAGGTTTAGAGACTGATACCGCCATCCACACAGATGACCTGTCCGGTTACATATTCTGCAAGGTCGGAAGCCAGGAACAGGCTTACACGGGCCACATCGAGTTCGGTGCCTACGCGGCGCATCGGAATGTCGTCAATCCATTTCTGACGGGCCTCGTCGGGAATGGCGTCGGTCATGGCTGTGCGGATAAATCCGGGAGCTATGGCGTTGCAGCGGATGTTGCGCGAGCCAAACTCCTGGGCAAACGACTTGGTGAAGCCAATAATGCCGGCTTTGGCAGCTGCGTAGTTGCATTGTCCGCCGTTGCCGTTCACTCCCACCACCGAGCTGGTGTTGATTATGCTGCCGTTGCGTTTCTTCATCATGTAGGGGATGAAGGCCTTGCAGTAGTTGAACACGGAACGGAGGTTGATTTGGATAACCAGATCCCAGTCTTCGGGGGTCATGCGGAGCAGCAGGTTGTCGCGTGTGATGCCGGCGTTGTTCACTATGGCGTCCACTCGGCCGTAACGCTCAATGATGGTCTTGGCCAGTTGCTCGGTCTCTTCCCAGCTGGCTGCGTTGGCTGTGTAGAAGGAACTGTCCGGATTGTGGCTCTGAAGTATTTGGAGCAGTTCTTTGCTGCTGTCGGTCTCCTTGAGGTCGGTAAAAATCACCGTGGCTCCTTCTTCGGCAAAGAGCTCGGCGGTGCGACGGCCAATGCCGCGGGCGGCACCGGTGATAAGGGCTATTTTGTTTTCTAAAAGTTTCATGTTGATAAATCTTTTTTATTTATTAATATATTTTGTTCTGTTTTTACGTGTTGTTTGTGGTTCAAAACTTGAATGCTTACATTGCCCGGCTAAGGGGCTTTTTATAAGCATTCAAGTGTTCTAAGAGGTTCACCAGTCCTCCCTGCTCCTTTTGGAGAGGTGAGGAATGTCTATTTCTCTCTGTCGACAAGAACAAACGAGAGTTTGCCTTTGCACACCACCTTGTCTTCCACATAAGCGGTTGCGTCGATGAAGAATATTAGTCCTTTGCGTGCTGTGATTTTCGATTTGATGGTGAGCGTGTCGCCTGGCAGCACTGGCTGGCGGAAACGCACATCGTTGAGCCCGCTATAGAGTGTGAGACGGTTTTTCAGTTCGTCTAGAAGCAGAATCGACGAGGACTGTCCCATGATTTCGCACAGGATGACGCCCGGCACCACGGGTTTCCCCGGAAAATGTCCTTGCAGGAAAAATTCATCTCCACGCACATGGTAGTGTCCAATTCCCATGTCGCCGTCCAGTTCCATGTCGTCCACCAGGAGCATAGGCTCGCGATGGGGCAAATACTGCTTGATTTCTTCTCTTGTCAGCATAGATGTATTTTTTTTATTTGTTGTTTTTATCAATGATGTGTTGGCCTCGTGGGCCGTTCTCTGGCAACTATTTTACCCTACGCAGGGCAACGCAGGCGTTCTGACCGCCGAATCCAAACGAGTTGGAGAGGGTGATGTCCACCTGGCTCTTGCGGGCCACGTTGGGAATATAGTCGAGGTCGCATGCAGGGTCTGGCTCCTTGTATCCGATGGTGGGAGGCAGTATGCCGTGCTCTATGGCCAGTGCGCACACTATCAGTTCCACAGCACCAGCGGCACCAAGCATGTGGCCCAGCATCGATTTGGTCGAGCTGATTTCGGCCTTGCGGGCGGCTTCCTCGCCCAATGCGGTCTTGATGGCATGTGTTTCGCTGGCATCGTTGAGCGGGGTGCTGGTTCCGTGGGCGTTGATATACAGTTTCTCGCCCAGTTTGAATCCGGCCTCTTCGGCAGCCAGGCGTATTGCCTCGGCGGCGTTGCGTCCTTCGGGGTGGGGTGCGGTGCAGTGGTAAGCATCGCAGGTGTTGCCGTAGCCGCTGACTTCTGCATAGATATGGGCACCGCGTTTGCGTGCACACTCTTCGCTTTCGAGCACCAATATGCCGGCTCCTTCACCCATCACAAAACCTTTGCGGCGTGCATCGAACGGAACCGATGCGGCTAGCGGGTCGTCGCTCTGTGTGAGGGCTTTCATGTTGTTGAATCCGGCCATGGCTATATCGCAGATGGCGCTCTCGGCACCACCGCAAATCATGGCGTCGGCGCGTCCCTCACGTATCAGGCGATAGGCTTCGCCCACCGAGTGGGTACCTGTGGCGCAGGCAGTGACTATGGGCAGGTTGGGACCCTGGCAGTTGTATTTTATAGCCACATTGGCCGAGCCGATGTTGGCAATCATCATCGGAATGAAGTAGGGCGAGATGAAACGTGTTCCGTCCTCTATCAGTTTGGTGTGCTCGTTGTTAAATGTTTTGATGCCACCGATTCCGGAACCCACGGCGCAGCCCATGCGCATGGGGTCGACATCTACGCCCACCTGCAGTCCGCTGTCGGCCATGGCCTGCTGTGCGGCGGCAAGGGCAAAGAGGGTGTACATATCGTTGCGGCGTATGGTGGCCTTGTCAATGCCGTATTCGGCGGGGTCGAAGTTCTTCACTTCTGCTGCCACGTGCACGGGGAGTGTCTCAGCGTGCGGTGCGGCGATGGGGGCAATGCCACAGCGGCCTTCAATCAGTCCGTTCCATAAGGTTTCGATGTTGTTGCCCAGAGGGGTTACACAACCCAGTCCGGTAATATATACTTTATTCATGTGCTTTCTAAATTAGTTTGATTTGTATAATAATGTTTTCATTAATATTTCATCAGCAAGGACCCTGTGGTGAATCCGGCACCGAAACCGCTCATCACTATCACGTCTCCCCGCTGTATTTTATTGCCTTTTACCAGTTCGTCCAGCAGGATGGGCACACTGGCCGACGAGGTGTTGCCGTATTTCTCAACAGTGGTCGGGAATTGGGAGGCATCGGCTCCCAGATATTGCTGTATGCCGTTTATGATGCGCAAATTGGCTTGGTGCAGCACGAAATATTTCACATCCTCTTTCTTGTAACCGTAGATGTCCAGCAGCTTGCTTATCTCGTTCGAGCAGCAGGTGACGGCCATCTTGAACACTTCGCGGCCCTGCATCACCATGGTCTGGTTGATGTAGGCACCGGAACTCAAGTCTTCAAACGGGGTGGGCTCCAAACGTTGACGCTGGTACAGCACATCGGGCATGCTGATAGTGGTGAACTGGGCACCTTTGTATTCGCCCCCCTCGGTCACTACTGCTGCTCCCGCGCCGTCGCCAAACAGGACACTCGTTTCGCGGTGTTCCCAGTGGCAGAATCGTGTGGGCTCTTCGGCAGCCAGCACCAGTATCTTTTTTGCACGGCCAGTCTGGATGAAGGCATCGGCCACATCCAGCGCATAGATGAATCCGGCACAGGCATTGCGCAAGTCAGTGCACGGACATTTAGCCCCAATCTTTCCCTGAACAATGCTGCTCATGGAAGGGTACACATAGTTGTTGTTTACATTCGAGCAGAGGATGAAGTCTAAGTCCTCTGCTTTGAGATTGGCGGACTCTAGAGCTTTCTGTGATGCTTCTATTGCTAAATCAATGAGACTTTCGTCGGTAAGTATGCGACGTGTGGAAATTCCTGTTCTTGTTCGTATCCATTCGTCGCTGGTGTCAAAAAACTCTGTCAGCATGTCGTTGGTGACAACCTTTTTGGGCAGAGCACTTCCAGTTCCGATAATTTTCATTTTGTTTTTGTACTTATTTTTTTAGTAGTATTTGTCGTTTTTTTACTTTTTTTCGGCCTGCAAAGAAACGACAAAAAATCGGTATTGAAATGTTAATTTTTGTCTTTTGTATAATAATGTCGACAAAAGTGCGTTATTTTGGGCGAAATTTCCCTATTTTGGGTGAAAATTGTTAAATTATTCGAGGATGTCTATATCTGAACAACTGAAAAAATACATTCCAAAATACCTTACAGAGAAAAAGAGTATCGCTCTTTTTTTTGCTACTGTTATTGTTTTCTGCGCCTTTTTCGTTGCCGTCTACAAACCCATAGGCATTATTTCTAACGATGGGGTACTAAGTTTTTTGAACTATCGTCTCTATTCGATTGTCCTTGTCCTTGTGGGGTTAGTCTTTTTCTCGCTCAGTCGTTGGTTGTTGCAGCGGGTTCAAAAACATTTCAGTTTAGGTGTGGGTCACTATCTCCTTTGGCTTGGTGTCGAGTTGGTTATGCTTGTCATTCTCATTACCTCTGTCGCCTGGCTGATTAACGAGAAGGAGGGGATGAGCCTCGATGTGCTTGTGGGACGGGTTTTTATCGATACCATTGCGTTGCTCACTATGCCATATATCGTTTCCATCCTGCTGTTCCTGCTTCGTGAGAAACGTTCCGAGATAGATGAGCTCACGCAGCTTCTCGAAACCGACAGCCAGATGTCGAACGATATAACGGTTGATGGCTCGATGCAGTTCTTCGATAAAGGCGGGAGGCTTGCTTTTGTTACCAAGAGCAGCAATGTACTATATATTGAAGCTGCCGACAACTATGCTAATATTCATTACCTTAGTGGTGAGAAAGAGGAGACTTTCTTGCTTCATAATTCGCTCAAAAATCTCGCTGACGACTTCTCTCTACAAGGCATGGTTAGATGTCATCGTGGTTTTCTTGTCAATATCGACAATGTCAAGTGCCTCCGCAAAGATGGTGCCGGACTGGTTCTTGAGATGGCTTTTAGCGACCGCCTTATTCCTGTTACCAAAACCTATTCCGACGACCTGGTGATGAAATTCACCAAACAATAGTATTCCGCCTTTTCTCGCTTTCTTTCTTTTCGTCTCTTTTTCACGGGCTCGAAGCCGGTTCTTTGTCCAGCCCGTTGCTGTCTTATGTTCTTCATCTACTCCGTTCATTCATCCATTTTCCACTTTCTATTTTGCTTTTGTTGGCAATAATACTGCCATGATTTCCATTTCGCTTCATTTCACCCATAACCTTTCTACCGTCTTCCATTATCTGTGTCCTCTCTCCATTCCAGTTTCGATCCCCTATTACTTTTGTCTAATTATTTAATAATTTTCTCTTCACCTTTAATGTTATGATGAGCTAAAGAAGAGCTTGGTATAAGCTTAACAGCTAACGAAGCCCGAACGGACAGGGACAATCGCCTGGATGGTGACGTAGTTATAACGGATTGAAAATGTGATTGGGATGAGTTTATGCGATGGATTAAACGTGTAGTTCGTTGTTCTTAAGACTCTTTGACTCAAGAAGAACAGTTATTTTTTATTTGAATAATACAGTCATCATAAAGACTTGTTTCATAATGCATTTTTCAAAAAATGATGATGACTGAGTGGGTATTGGAATTTGCATAAAGTGATAAAAAGTGTTAAAATGATGTCACATTTTCCGCATGTGTGTGTTTATATTATCAGAGTGTCTGCCGAGACTGTGGCGGGCTGGGATTTTTAATGAAGCAACATTTTATATTGAAATGAAAACAGGCAAGATTTGTATAATTCTGTTTCTGATTGCACTGGTGACGTGCATGAGTGGATGCTGCATCAATAGCATTTGTAAAACGTATAAAACACATATAATCAATTTAAACAATTAACAACATGTACAATCAAATCAAAACACGGACCGTGCTGCTCTTTTTGGCAGCCTCAATGTTTTTCTTCGCGTCGTGCAACAAGGAGGACAATCCCTCCGGGGGCGGCTCGTCTGCAATCACCGAGGCTAACCTCGTGGGCGAATGGGGCTGGCCGAGCAGCCACGAAATGAAAAACAAGACCATCGTCATCAAGGCCGACCACACAGGCGGAGGTAACTTGCTGGCTGGCGGTTTCAATTGGAAACTCAACGGTAAGATATTTGTGGCCACAAACGGTTTTTATCAACTTGAAATGACCATCAAGTCGATAAATAGCGACAAGATGGATGTTGAAGGAGAATGGCAGAAACTTGACAGCGACGGCAATGTGGTCAACGTATTGAACAACGCCACTGGCACGCTGATAAAGACCGTCACCACCCAGTCGCCGACGCTGACCGAGAGCATGGTGCTCGGCACTTGGGCTTTCCGTGCGTCTTATGGTGTCGAGTGGTCTTTCACCCTCAATGCTGACCACACTGGCGCTTACGACATGGAGCCTGCCACCTGGAGCATCAGCGGCAACACGCTTTCGATAGAGCATAACTGCAGCACCCACGGCTTTATGCAGGCCACCGTCAAATCCATCACCACTTCGGCAGCAAAAGTGGTTATGACAGTCGAGGGCACCAGAGGTTGGCACCTTGCCAATGGTGGAGACAGTGCAAACCCCTTCGCTGGAACTCTCACCAAAAATCTGTAGTCTAAGCTATTCTTTTGTTTTTACTATAATACTTGCCATATTAAATTTTATTTGTATTTTTGCACCCAATTAAAACAATAAAAAAAGAAATGAAAACACGTAATTTTTTGATTCCAGTGCTGGTCACTTGCCTGGCTGTCTTTGTTGGATGTGGAGACAAAGACAAGGATTTCCGCGACACATGGTTGGGCACTTATGAGGGGTATTGCGATTTCCATTCCTCCACGGGGGCTGACCATCAATTCGACACGGTATACACCAACGAGTCTGTGACTGTTTCCAAACAGGGAAACGAGGGACTGGTGATGGACTATCTAGGCCAGTCGTTCCAAGTGCTCTGCTCGGGGGATGGCACTTTTACCTCCACTTCAAACAATCCTCACAGCGAGTGGAATGGCTGTATTAAAGGAGACAGCCTGTTCTTTAACTACTACGATGTCTCACAAGGCCATTCCTCCACACGCCATTTCAAAGGAAGAAAGAAATAAGGGGACATCTATAAGTTGCCGTGAAAAGGCAAGCTCGCAGTTACGTTGCGATGGTTGAGAGCATAGCAGGTTTCGCTTGCTTTGCCGAGATGTAGCAACGTATCGTATAGACCCTGTAAAAAAGGAGTTGCGACCGAATGGGAGCAACTTCTTTTTTACTGTGGGGATACATATCAGCGTGTCAATAACCCGTTCTCAAAAGTGAATTTAAAAAGTAGGATCGTGTAGCCTGTTCATATTGACTGTGTTTGTTTGGACGAGATGCTTGCTGTTCGGCATAAGTTTTTTTGCGAAAGAGTAGGGTTACTGTGACGGATGAATCTTCTGGATGACATGTCGGACGAATGTTCCCAAAGGTAATTTGTTGCGAATACAATTGGCTTCGGGATGGGAGGGAGTTCTACTATTGATTGGAGTATTCTTGGATTTCGTCGTGGAAGAATTCTGTTTGCTCTGTTGGCTTTTTAATATTTGTATTATTTGATTTTTTGTTTATTTCATCTGATATTTTATTATGACTTTGTTCTTCCTTTTGTTGTGTTGGCGGTAATTTTTTTGTTAATTTGAACCTTTTTTTGTATGTTTCTTAAATAGTTTTGTATATTTGCAGTGAATTAAAAAACAATAAACAATATGAAAAAAGTATCTATAACATTATTAATGTGCATTTTGAATTTAGCCACAATAGGGCAGGTGACAGATGCAATCAACCAATGTGGGGTTGACGGAGATGCTCAGTTCATAAGACAATATACAACTCTGCCAGGTTATCACCTGTTATATTTTACCGACAATTCTTCATTTTGGAATGGCTATGTTGCCGGATCCGGTCACCTATGATCCGATAATAGCTACAATTATTAATATATGTCGTTAGGAATTTAATAGAAAGGGACATGAAATGAAAAAGTTTTTTTTGATGATAGTTTTGACGATGATGATGTTCAGTGTGGGAGTGAAAGCACAGCGGCCGGTGGGTGACACTGTTGTTTTTGGAGAGGGGGATTTTTTATACGATTCAGTTTATAATCGTGCTGTAATATATTCTGATTATTCGTCTCATTTGGAAGATGATCCGGCATTTACGTGGTATATATTGTACCGAATGTTTCTTATTTTTAATAGTAGAGAATATCATGGGATTAATATTTATGATTTCTATTTAAACTTCCCTGATTTATTTAGTGCACCCCATATAAGTGGACAACAGTTTTATACACCTGGAGGGAAAGACGACAGCATCAAAGTGATAGGATTGGCAGTATGTCCCCTTATAAAGCCAGCAAGCGGTTATCCAAATCCGGTCAGCATCGAACATGAATATCCAATCCCAGTTATCGACACCACCATGGATGGTCGGCTGACGGAGTATGTGCAGCTATACAGCCCGGTTGGTGACACAACGCTGGTGCTCCGTGCCGAGGGGCCATGGCGTATTGAAGACCCACACAGGTATCTTCAGTTTCCTGCATTTTTACAGAATACTCATGCTGGGTCAGCGTCAGCATTTCGGGTGGACAGCGTTGTGAATGTGCCTCTTTACGAAGTGATGTTCGACACCGGGGTGGTGATAAACGACGGGACGTATGTTGTGGCAAGCACCTACAACAATAACGGTGTCCGATGGAGCAATGAATGGATGGACGGTCATGATTTCATTCCTCCAATGTTATGTTTTGAACATCCATCTACCAGTTATTCGAGTTGCCGTATATATGCAGAACCTTCTGATGATCCTACACCGCTCCGGCCGTATTGGTTTAAGACGGAGAATACGTCATGGATAGTTATGCCGAATAATGACACCAGTTACTGGATAACAGGGTTACCAGGGGTTTCTCATTATAATACATTATCATATTTTTGGGCGCCGGACTCGATAGCCACACGGTCATATCTCAACATATTCCCGATACTGGACACGATATGGGGCAGTCCCTGCATGCCAGTGACCGGGATGCAGTGTATGGGGCTTGACAGCACCAGTGCCACAGTGATATGGAGTGCGGACGAGCGTCACCAACGATGGGAGGTGAGGTGCTGGGCTGCGGACAGCACGTTGGGAGAGGATACGGTGCAGACAGTGACACTGAACCGCGCGACACTTTCGCCGCTGCGACCCGGGACGGAATACAGGGTGAGTGTGCGTGGGTTGTGCGAAGGGAACAATTACAGTCCTTGGTGCGACACACTGCTGATAGTCACGCCGGAAGATACGACAGCGGTTGATCCGTTTCGGCCGGACACCATCATCATATTGGGCACGAGAGAGGGCAATCTGGACCACTTCACCCGGATGATGCCGAATCCGGCAGACGGGAGGGTGAGTGTGTTTTCGAGCTACCGCCTGAAGTCGGTGTCGGTATACGACCTCGGGGGGCGGTGCCTGATAGAGCAGGATGCGGAAGGACTCTTCGCCACGGTTGATGTGTCAGGTTTGCCGCGCGGAGTGTATATGGTGGCCATACACACACAGCAGGGAGTGGCCGGCAAACGGTTGGTGGTGGACCACCGATAGGTAGGGCAAAGTAAGGATTACCGCTAAGGAGAAATGATGGAAAAAGAATAAAGATGAGTTGTTCTTTTGTTGGTTGCCTGGTGACATCGGTTATAGGTGCTTGTCTGCTGCTATGGGTGATTTCGCTCATCAAAAAGAAATAGTGAATGTACACCGGTTTTTCCACAAAAAAAGAGGACCTGCATTGTCAAGTCCTCTTTTGGTTTGTAGTATATACCCAAATCGGTCATTAGGCCGACTTTGGCCTATGGGTCATTTTGAAGGTTGTGATGTGCGTTGAAGGTGGGCAGGCAAAGCGATTTGAAGAATTCAAAAGGATTTTTGCAAAACCGGCTTGTGAAAAATGACCCTTACGTCGCAAAAAAGGAGTTGCGACAAAATGGGTGCAACTCCTTTTTTAATCTGGGTACATGTCAGTTTGTCAATAACACGTTCTCAAAAGTGCTTTTAAAAAGTAGGATTGTGTAGCCTGTTAAGATTGACTGAGCTTGTTTGGATGAGATGCTTTCTGTTCAGCGTATTTTTTTTGCGAAAACGTAGTGTTATTGCAACGGGCGGATCTTCTGAATGTCAAGTCGGACGAGTGTTCCCGAAGTTAATAGGCTTCGAAATCATTTGGCTTCGGGAAGGGAGAGTGTTCTACTATTGATTGGAGTATTCTTGGATTTCGTCGTGGAAGAATTCTATTTTGACACCGGCTTGGCGGAATAGTTCTTCACTCTCGGCACCAGCGTGGTACTTGCGTTCGCATACCACACGTTTGATGCCGCAGTTGATGATGAGCATGGCACAAGTGCGGCAGGGGGTCATGCGGCAGTACAGGGTGGCGCCGTCGAGGGCTATGCCACGTCGTGCGGCCTGGCAAATGGCGTTCTGCTCGGCATGGACAGTGCGGACACAATGGGTGGTGATACGTCCGTCGGCTTCGATGGTGCGACGGAAGAGGTGCCCCACTTCGTCGCAGTGGGGGAGGCCGGAGGGAGAGCCCACATAGCCGGTGACGAGTAATTGGCGGTCCTTGACTATGACGCATCCGGAGCGACCGCGGTCGCATGTGGCACGCTTGGAGGCGGTGTTGGCTAGTTCCATGAAGTACTCATCCCATGAGGGGCGGCGGTACATGATTGATCCGAGTACGTCTTCCACCTGCTTGTTGAGGTCGTCGATAGAGCCATTGTTGTCGAAGCGGTAGTCGGCGTGTTCGATGCAGTATTTGAGGTTCTGTTTGTTGGGGTCGTCGTTGTCCATCTCGCGCTGTTCGTTGGCGAGGAAGGTGTCGTAGTCTATGTGGTCGGTTTCGCTGCCACGGAGCACGGCGCGTTCGTATCGGACACGGGGGTCGGCATCGACGGCAAAGAGATAGAAGTTAGGCTTGCCCCGCAAGGCTTCTACCTCGCCAGGGGTACGCACGCTCTCGATGATACAGTTGCAGCCTGAGGCATAGGCCTGTTCATAGAGTTGTTCAACTATCCAAGATGGGGTGTGCTGTGCCCTGAGGTCGTTGCCTACAAGGGTCATGGTGTCGCGGTTCACTTCCAGGCCGCGACGTTTGATTTCTTCGGTGAGGAAGGCACGGACAGAGTAGTGGGAGAAGCCTTTTTCGCGTTGCAGATACTCCACGATGGTGCCTTTGCCAGCTCCAAGGGTGCCTGTGATGCCTATGGTTATCATTTGTCGGAATGTTTGTTGTCTATTAATGTTGCTTCTGAGTCTTCGATGAGGTGGTCGGAAGCACGTTGCGGGGATATGATGCTATGCCCGATTTGTTTCTCGATGTCGCGGCGAGCCAGATTGGCTGCGTTGCCACCGCTTTGTGCCACTTGTTTGTTCTCATCCATGGACTGGGGGTTGCGATGTTTTGATATTTCTGTGGTTGCGGCTTCGGCAAGGGTATTCAAGGCCAACTCTAATGTGGTCATGTTGTCGCGCAGATTTTCCTTGGTTAGACCTTTGTATTGTTTGTACTCGCCAGTTGTCATTCCGCTCCATGCTTTGGTGAGAATGTTGGTGAGAATGGCAAAATCTTTTTGTTCTTTCACTCCGGAACGTTTCCATTCATTAGTGAGTTCGTTGCGGGTACGGATGGATTTTAGTCGGTTCTCAATCCAACGGTCGCTGTAGCCTTGTCGACGATAGTCGTCCACTGCCATTTGGAAAGTTAGTTCGGGGTCTATCATTTGGTCGATGCGCTGGCTTCCAACTTCGGCAAGCCAACGCTTTACAGGTTCGGCCTTTTTTGAGGGAATGGATTGAATGAGACGTAGAAGCTGTTCTATGTCAGCGACATCGGTCATTCTCTTTTTCCCATCGGCGGCAGGGATTTTCAAAGCGTTACAATTTGTAACGCTTTCGTTCCCTTCATCACGTAGGCGTTTTTTTAAGACCCTCCAGTATGTTTGTGGATTCTCGCTCTCGGTGAGTACCTGTATGATGTCGACAATAGAGAAGAAGTATTTCTCTTGTTCGGCATCCCAGACCACACGGACTTTCCTGTCCTCGAATAGTTGTATGGCAAAATTCTGTTCCATGGAACTTCAGCACTTGTATTTGTACTGCAGTTGGGAGAGTTCTTCGTTGACTTTGACTATTTTCTTTTTTAGGCCTTGTTTGTACTGAAGCACTTTCTCCTGCAATGCCGGGTCGCCCACTGCCATGATTTGCAAAGCGAGGACTGCGGCATTCTGTGCGCCATTGATGGCCACGGTGGCCACGGGGATTCCCGGGGGCATCTGGAGGATGGCGAGGGTGGCGTCGAGACCTTCGAGGGTGCTGCCTTTGATGGGTACGCCGATAACGGGTAGGGGAGTTTCGGCGGCGATGACTCCCGGAAGGGCGGCGGCCATGCCGGCACCGGCAATGATGACCTGTATGCCACGCTGATGGGCGTTGCGGGCAAAATCGGAAACCTCGGCAGGGGTGCGGTGGGCAGAAAGTGCATTGACCTCAAAGGGGATTTCCATCTCTTCGAGAAATTGGCAGGCTTTCTCCATGACCGGAAGGTCGGAGGTGCTGCCCATAATGATGCTGACTTTGGGGTTCATAGTAAGGTTAATTTATTGATACTTTGGGATGGATTAGTTGTTGTTTGATGTACGTATTTGCCAAGCACGCAGTATGACGTCGGGACGTGCATTTTCGTATAGTATCATATAGACGGCCTGTGCAATGGGCAATTCGATATGGTGCTCCTGTCGTACTTTCTCCAGACTTTTGACGGCATAGTAGCCTTCGGCAATCATGTGCATTTCGAGTTGTGCGCTCTTGACGGTGTAACCGCGTCCTATCATGGCACCGAAGGTGCGGTTGCGGCTCAGTTGGGAGTAGCAGGTGACGAGGAGATCGCCGACATAGGGCGGAAGATTTTCGGGGGAGATGATGATGTTGAGGTCCGGCTGCATGGTGAGGAGGAAGGAGCGCATTTCGGCAATGGCGTAGCTGACGAGGACGGCCATGAGGTTGTCGCCGCTGCCCATGCCCTTGCAGATGCCGGCGGCAACGGCGTAGATGTTTTTCAGAGCCGTGGCGAATTGAATGCCGCGCATGTCGGTGGAATGGGAGATGTTGATATAGCGGCAGCGCAGTTGCTGCATTATCTTTTCGGACAGCTCCATGTTGGATGAGGCGGCAGTAATGAAGGTGAGCCTTTCGCGCGCCACCTCTTCGGCATGTGTGGGTCCACTGATGATGGCCAGTTGCTCAGGGGGCACTTGGTAGAAGTGCTGTAGATAGTCGGTGACAATCATGTCGGCCTCGGGGACGAAGCCTTTGATGGCAGAGATCAGGTAACGTTGCCTGAGGGTGGCAGGGTCGATTTGCTGGAGGGCGGAGTGGAGGAAAGCTGTGGGTATGACGAGATAGATGATTTCGCACCGGTCGGCAACCTCTTGCGGTGTGCGGCATATATCAATGCGTGCTGGGTCGATAGTCACTTCGCCGAGGTAGCGGTTGTTGTGCCCGTGTTTGGCAAGGCTTTTGCGTATTTCAGGTTCACGAACATACCAGCATACCTTTGCGGAAGGTTGCTCTAACAGCAGTTTGACAACAGCGGTGGCCCAAGAACCGCTTCCGAGTACTCCAATCATTTCAGGTTACGCAAGATTTCACATGTAAGGTTCCAGAACATCTCGACGGTCTTGATTTCAATCTTCTCGCCGGGTGCATGTACGCCGCGCAGGGTGGGGCCATAGCTTATCATGTCCATGTGCGGGTATTTCTCGCCGATGAGTCCGCACTCTAACCCGGCATGAATGGCTCGCACGATGGGCTCGTGACCGAACATGCGTTTGTAGGTCTCCACACCAACCTTGAGCACTTTGCTGTCGGGGTTGGGAGTCCAGCCGGGGTAGCCATCGCCATGAGATACATGCGCCCCGATCATGCGGAAGGTAGCTTCTATCTTCTGGGCAGCGGCATGCTTGGCACTTTCTACCGAGCTGCGTTGGCTGGTGGCGATGTGGATTTGTTTCCCGTCCATTTTCACCGAAGCCAAGTTGGTAGAGGTCTCTACAAAATTCTCAATCTCACGGCTCATGGCCAACACTCCGTGGGCGCAGGCATAGAGGGCGTTGAGCAGGTTGTATTGTGTGGTCCGGTCTATAAGGCATTCGGGTTCGGCGATGCTTTCGAGCGTTATCTGCAGGTCGGGTTCTGTGCTGCGGAACTCGAAGGTAATATGCTTGGCGAACTCGTCCACCAGCTTCTTGAATTCCTCTTCGTATTCGTGTGCCACCACGATGTCGGCCCAAGCCTCGCGGGCGATAGCGTTGCGCAGGTTGCCACCGTCGATGCGGGCAAGACCTATCTTGCATTTCTCTGTTGCGTTCCACAGTATTCTGTTCAGAATCTTGTTGGCGCAGCCGCGACCCTTGTTGATATCGTCGCCGCTGTGACCGCCTTGCAGACCAAACACTTTGACGCGGTATGAACTTTCGCCTGCCGGCACTGGGCGGGTGGTATAGTCAATGGCAACTGTGGTGTCGATGCCACCGGCACAGCCAATGCAGAACTCACCTTCGTCCTCGTCGTCGAAGTTCAGCAATATGCTGCTCTGCAGCCAGTCGGTATGTAGGTTGGCGGCTCCGGTGAGACCGGTCTCTTCGTCCACGGTAAAGAGGCATTCCAGTGGACCATGCTCAATGCTTTTGTCGTCCAGTATGGCCAGCGCGGCAGCTACTCCTATGCCGTCGTCGGCTCCAAGAGTGGTGCCGTCGCCCACCAGCCAACCATCTTTCACAAAGGCCTCGATGGGTTGTGTATGGAAATCAAATTCTTTGTCGCCGTTTTTCTCACACACCATATCCATGTGGGCTTGGAGACAGACACCGGGAGCATTCTCATATCCTTTGTATGCGGGTTTGCGAATGAGTACATTGCCTACCTCGTCGGCCAGGGTTTCATAGCCATGTTTATGGCCGAACTCCTGCAAAAATGCCGACACGCGTTCTTCGTGCTTGGAGGGACGGGGAATATTCATCAATTCCCCAAAGTACTGCCATACGGCAGCAGGTTGCAAATCCTTGAATATATTGTTCATGTCGATAGTATTTTTGAGTTAATTATTATTTCTATTTATTCCTAAGTAACTGTATTGAACAAGAATATATGAAAACGATTGTCCGCTTAGCGGTCCAATACTATCACTTTCTGTGCTGGTGATTGGCCTATTCTTACCACATAGATGCCGGGATGCACTTTGGCGGTCCATTCAGAGTCTGCCGTATGGCGGTTGCCAGCCACTCTTCTGCCCATCACATCATACACATTGATGGCTTGACCGGCGGCTTGGCGCACCACAATGTGGCCGTTTTGTACAAACACTTTGCCCAGCGACTCTTGGACGGGGGCAATGCCTGCGGGATCGTAGCCGTGATAGGTGGTGTCGGGTTCCAGCCCAATAATGGCTCCGTGCCATTTGGTATAATCGTTGTTTTGGGGACGCATGGCATCAAGTTTGAAGTAGGAGTTTGCAACTCCGTCCCATCCCCAGTTGATATGGAACAGGTTCGAGTCAACAATGTCCGAGAAATAACCGTCGATGATATAGCCGTGACCGTTGGTGTTGCTGAAGCCTACCTCGTTGTCGGCCGAAGCCCAGCCAGCGTAGTAGATGGGTTTGCCTTCGGCAAGGCTTTGATAAAGCATCTGCATCCAGGCGGTGTCATCGCCAATCGAGTCTCTCAAACCGGCATAGCTGTATTTGTAGCCGAAGTGTTTGGGAATGCGGTATTGTGCTCCCATTGTGGGTGAGAGGTGGAGACTGGTGTCAAACATGGCATATTCCGGCAGCGACCAGCAGCCACTCCCGTCGGGTGAGTAACGCATGTCGAGCGATACACCTATCTGGTACAACAAGGTCGAAATAGCCTCTATCACTTCACTCGGGCTATTGATAAAGGCATAGTCTTCCATATGTTCCCAGTCGTAGTATGTGTTTTCGAAGTCGGCCGACAACTCGCCATAAGTCCAGTTGGGATAAGCTGCAGGGTTGTCCTCTCCGTTGTATGAGTGCGAACCGAATCCGTGTTGGGGATAGTCCCAATAGTTCATTATCATGCCGAATGCAGTGGCTACACAACCGGTCACCGAGTTTCTGGGACACTTGTTGTTATAAGGTCTCCCTTGACCCCAAACCATTTGGCCCAACAGGGGGTTGATGCGGTCATTGAAGAAATCACCTTTGACTGCTTCGTATTCTTCTTCCAGCATCTTCCATTTTCTGGCCACGTGTGCAGGAGCCTTTGCTTTGGTCTGCTGTCCATAGCTTATCTCATTGCTGTAATGGATCAATTGGTTGATGAAGGCAGGGTTTTTGTAGGGATGCAGCCTGTCGAATGTGCCGCTCAGGTCCAGCTCACCTTCGTCCGAGAAAGCCAGAACGGGGTCAGCCATGTCGTCGCCGCTTATTACAATAAATCCGTTCACTTCACCATAGCGATATTGATAGATGTGGAGGAGGTCGAAGCCTAACGATGACGACACATCGGTTAGTTCTACCGATTGTTTTGCGTCAAGTCCGTGCATTTCGAAACAGAAACGTGTCACAGCGTTTTTGGCCACTTTCGTGGCACGTTCTTTGCCTACGGGATTGGCAACAGAAACCACAGCTGCCAATAGTAGGGTGCAAAGGATGATTGATCTTCTCATATTGCGTTCGTGTTATTTGTTTTTCTTAATCAGCAAAGTATGCTACACCGCTCTCGAATATCCGTTGGTCTTGCTCTCCGATGATATTCAGGTAGGTGCCTTCTCTGCGGCGTTCGCTGTGGGCCATCTTGCCCAGCACTCGTCCGTCGGGACTGGTTATGCCCTCTATGGCCATATACGAGCCGTTCATGTTGAAGGGTTCGTTCATAGTAGCCTTTCCGTCCAGGTCAACGTATAGTGTTGCCACCTGTCCGTTAGCAAACAGGCGGTCTAACCATTCCTTTGTTGCCACAAAGCGGCCTTCGCCGTGCGAGATGGGCACCACATAGCTCTTGCCCAGTTCGGCCTGTTGCAACCAAGGCGACAGGTTGCTTACCACCTTGGTGTGGGCAATAAGGCTTTGGTGACGGCCTATGGTGTTGAATGTCAGTGTAGGTGAGTCTTCGTTTTGAGGTCTGATTTCGCCATAGGGGACCAGTCCCAGTTTAACTAAAGCTTGGAACCCGTTGCAGATGCCAAGTATCAGTCCGTCGCGCTCTTTCAGCAGCTTCATCACTTGGTCGCTTATCTGGCTGTTGCGGAACACGCTTGTGATGAATTTGGCACTACCTTCGGGTTCGTCACCGGCCGAGAAGCCACCGGGTATCATTATAATCTGGCTCTTTTCTATTGCGTGGGCAAAAGCATCCACACTTTCATGTATCTGGTTGGCGTTCTGGTTGCGGAATACGAGGGTCTCCACTTCGGCGCCGGCTCTCAGAAATGCTCTGGCCGAGTCCAACTCGCAGTTGGTACCCGGGAATGTGGGTATAAACACTTTGGGCTTTGCGGTCTTGTGTTTGCACACATACACCTCTTTCACTTTCGTCTCCTTAGCTGCGGGCACTTCTCCTTCGCTGGCATTGCTCCTTGTGGGGAATATGTTCTCCAGTCGGCTGGTCCAGGACTGCATCATCTCGTCCATCTCGATTTTCTCGCCCTGCACCTCGAAGATGCCTCCATCTGTCACACGTCCTATTTTGCGCGCTATGGCAGGCAGCATTCCACAGTTGGGCACCTCTACCACTATGGCTCCATATTTCTTTTCAAACAGCTCGTCGATGCTGAATTGTCCATCGAAACACACCCCGAGACGGTTGCCAAAAGCCATCTTGCTCACAGCTTCGGCTATTCCGCCAAAACCTACGGCATAGGCCGATTTCACGTTGCCGCTCTTCACGGCGGCATGCAGTGCTCCGTACATGGATTTCAGCATCTTGTAGTTCGGCATGTCCATCTTGTCGGGCTTTATCTCGAGCAGATACAGGTAGTTGCCGGCCTCTTTCAGCTCGGGGGTTACCACATTGTGTATGTCTCCCACGCCTACGGCGAAACTGCACAGGGTGGGGGGGACGTCTATGTCGTTGAAAGTGCCGCTCATCGAGTCTTTGCCTCCGATGGCGGGCAGCTGCAGGCCCATCTGTGCGTTGTAGGCACCCAGTAGGGCAGAGAAGGGTTCACCCCAGCGGTAGGGGTCTTGCCCTAGTTTCTTGAAATATTCTTGGAATGTGAGACGTATCCGGTTCACGTCGCCGCCTGCTGCGGCCACTTTGGCCACAGAGTCCACCACTGCATAGGCGGCTCCGTGGAACGGGCTCCACGAACTGAGGTAAGGGTCGAAACCATAACTCATGATGGTCACCGTGTCGCATTTGGTCGTGAGGGTGGGCAGCATGCCTATCATGCTTTGTGTTGGAGTGGTTTGTGTCTTTCCGCCATAGGGCATCACTACACTGCCGGCACCGACGGTGCTGTCGAACATCTCTACCAATCCCTTCTGCGAACATACGTTCAGGTCGGCCAGATTGTTCAGCCAGCGAACCTTCGCCGAACCTTCAGTGGAGGTACTCTCAGCTTTGGGGCTGGGCATCGCTACCGATACTTTTGTTTCCTGATGGGCACCGTTGGTGTCTATAAAGCGGCGGCTCAGGTTCACAATCTCTTTGCCCCGCCAACTTATCACCATTCTCGGCTCCTCGGTAACGGTGGCCACTACTACGGCTTCAAGGTTTTCCTCGTCGGCATATTGCAGCATCTTGTCCACATCCTTGGGGTCCACCACAACGGCCATACGTTCCTGGCTTTCGCTGATGGCCAGCTCGGTGCCGTCGAGACCTGCATATTTCTTGGGCACCTTGTCCAGGTTTATCTGCAGTCCGTCGGCAAGCTCGCCAATGGCCACACTCACGCCGCCGGCTCCAAAGTCGTTGCATTTCTTTATCAGTCCCGACACTTCTTCGCGGCGGAACAGGCGTTGTATTTTTCTCTCAGTGGGTGCATTGCCTTTCTGCACTTCGGCCCCGCAGGTTGTCAGCGAGGCGGTGTTGTGAGCTTTAGAGGCTCCTGTGGCTCCGCCGCATCCGTCACGTCCTGTGCGTCCGCCCAACAGTATTATCACATCTCCCGGGTCGCTGTTCAGTCGTTTCACCTGGCGGCGGGGTGCAGCCGCCACTACGGCACCTATCTCCATGCGTTTGGCCACATAGTTGGGATGGTATATCTCGTTCACCAATCCGGTGGCAAGGCCTATCTGGTTGCCGTAGCTGCTGTATCCGTGGGCTGCGGTGGTGACTATCTTCCGTTGCGGCAGTTTGCCGGGAAGAGTCTCGTTCAACGGGCGTGTGGGGTCGGCAGCGCCGGTCACACGCATAGCCTGATATACATATGTTCTTCCGCTCAGCGGGTCGCGTATGCAACCTCCCAGGCAGGTGGCAGCACCGCCGAAGGGTTCTATCTCGGTGGGGTGGTTGTGGGTTTCGTTCTTGAAGTTGATAAGCCACTCCTCGGTTTTCCCGTCCATCTTCACCGGTACCACTATGCTGCATGCGTTTATCTCGTCGCTCACTTCCTGGTCGTCCAGCAATCCCATTTTGCGGATGCGTTTTGCGGCCAGAGTCCCGATATCCATCAGGCACACAAATTTATCGTCGCGGCCTTCGTATTGCGCCTTGTGGTCCGAAAGGTATTGGGCAAATGCATTCTCAATCAACGGGCGGTAATGTCCTTCGTCAAAATGTATGTCTGTCAGTTCGGTGGCGAATGTGGTGTGGCGGCAGTGGTCGCTCCAATAGGTGTCCAGCACTCTTATTTCTGTCATGCTGGGGTCGCGGTGCTCTTCTTCATGGAAATAACGTTGTATGTGTTTGAAGTCAGCAAAGGTCATGGCCAGCCCCAGCGAGTCGTATAGTTCTTTCAGTGCCCCTTCGTCCATCTCGGCAAATCCGTCGAATATTTTCACATCTTCCGGCTCGTCAAAGTGCTCGGCCAGTGTCTCCGGTTTGCTGTTGTCGGTCACTCGGCTGTCTACGGGGTTCACGCAGTGTTTCACCACGGCGGCTTTCTGTTCGTCGCTCAGTGTTCCGCTTATCACGTATGTGGTTGCCGACCGGATGATGGGTTCCTCCGAGGGATTGAGCAGGCATACACACTGGGTGGCGCTGTCGGCTCTTTGGTCAAACTGTCCCGGCAGATATTCCACAGTGAAAACGAAGTCGTTATCATCGTGTGGGAACGACTCCTCGTATATGTTGTCAACGGGTGGCTCCGAAAAAACTGTCACTTTGGCCTTTTCGTAAGTCTCATCCGAGAGGTTTTCAATGTCGTAGCGCATCAGTGCTCTCACATTCTCTGCAGCTATTCCCAGATATTCTGCCATTTCGTTCTTCAGCTCCTTGGCAACGATGGCAAAGTCGGGTTTCTTTTCAACGTAGATTCTTCTTATCATAGTGTTTTTCTTTATATCGGTGAAGTGAGTTATTGATTGTCGATTTGTTGTTCGCTCCAATACCATCCTTCAGGATGTTTGGGGTGCACCGGGCGGAAAAAGTCCATCATCTTGGCCAGGTCGGCCTCATAGTCGCCGCTGGGTATTATGGTTGGGCCGTATCCGGCGCGTTTCTCTTTAAAGTCCATAAACCCCAGCATGATTGGCACGCCCGCCTGTGTGGCTATCTCGTAGAACCCTCTTTTGAACCGTTTCACGGGTTTGCGGGTGGCTTCTGGAGTAATCACCACACACACGTCGTTTTCTTCCTTCAGCAGCTCTACCGCACGAGGCACTAGGTTGTTGTGACGGTTTCCGCGGTCCACGGGCACCAGTCCCATCCCCTTCAGCAACGGTCGGGTGAGGAAATTGAAATATTCTTTTTTTACGAATATGCGGGGTTTGGAGCCGGCTGCCCATAGCACGGCTGCTCCTATCAAAAAGTCGTCGAAGGAGGTATGGGGAGCCACCACCACTACACAATGCATCACTTCCGGACGCTCCTTTTTGTCGGGAATATCAAAGTGCCATCCGCACTTCTTTACCAACCATATCCAAATCTTCTTCATTTATAGAATAATATATTTTATTGATATTCTTTTCTCACAAATATTCAATCTGCAAATATACGAAAAATAATTTAATAATTGCAAACTCTTCAAAATACTTCTTTCGCAAACAAAGCATTTTGTGACACTTTTTTATCCCATTTTTTTTATTTCGATTGTCTCTTCCGAAACTTTTTTTTGTTATATCAAACAATCTTTGTATCTTTGCACCATCATTGAAGGAGGTGATAGTATGCATAATTATCTCTCCTTCAATTGGAAAGATGGCAGAGCGGTCGAATGCGGCGGTCTTGAAAACCGTTGACCTGCGAGGGTCCGGGGGTTCGAATCCCTCTCTTTCCGCCCCCAAATCTCACAAGTTCTTATATAGAATAAGCTTGTGAGATTTTTTTTGTGCATGTCGGAATTATTCTGATTTTTGCAGTCACAAACAGAAATACAATAGTCCTCATAATCGACACTTGGCCTAATTCCGCGAGAATGGCAAGCTATTTTACGTATGCGCGTTGCTCTACGTTCAGTGCTTAGCTCTTGAAGGTCATGTTATACATATATTTAATTATATTTATCAAGCTGTCGACAATCTTGCCCACGCTGCCGACTGTGGGGGGCGGGGTGGCTGAGGGGCGTGAAACTTATTTTATATGAGAGTTTTCCTACTTTTGGGGTGTCCTTTTTTTGCTCTTTTTGCCCTCCCGTGTGGCTCAAAAATCCTCTTCCCCACACGGGTCATTTTGTTAAATCTTCATTTTTTGTAGCTTGATATTTAGTTGTTTGCATTTTTGTGTTCCATATTGTTTTGATTATGTCAAAAAAATGCTATATATTTGCATTTTAATTACACAAAACTCATTTAATTATGACGAAAGCAGATCTTGTTAAGAAAATTGCAGAGAGAACCGGTGTCGAAAGAGCCGCAGTTCTGGTTACCGTTGAGGAGCTCATGAACTCCATCAAGAGTGGAATGGCCAATGGCGAAAATGTGTATCTCCGTGGTTTCGGCACATTCGAAATCAAGCATCGCGCCGCCAAGAAAGGCCGTAATATCTCGAAAAACACTTCTGTCCTCATCCCCGCACACAACATCCCCAAGTTCAAACCCAGCAAGGAGTTCTTGGGAATGGTTGAATAAGGGACAGTCAGTCCGGAAGTTACAATAGGTCGCATGGGTTGGCACTCCTGTCAATCCATGTGATTGATTTGTGTCTATTGGTTGCCTCCCCTTGCTCCCTATTGAGGGCGCACGTCGCGGCCTTTTTTCATTCCTTCCGTTTGGCTTCGGGTGCAGTTCCTTTCGGCATCCCGGACAAGAGAAAACAATAATAAATATGGTACAGAATGTGCAATCATCAGGGCCGGAAACAGGGCATCTTTGCTGCCTGGGGGCAGTGTGTGGCGATGTGATAGGCAGCGTGTATGAATTCAATTCGGTCAAAACCAAGAGTTTCACGTTGTTTCCAAAAGGTTCCCACCCCACCGACGACACTATGATGACTGTGGCCAACATGCTGTGGCTCACCGGCGGTGGGTCGGACTCGCTGGTGGAGTGCATGCGCCAACTGGGCGCCAGCCACCCCCATGCAGGATACGGTGGAGGTTTCCGCCGCTGGCTTTCCTCGCCCCGTCCCGAGCCCTACGGCAGCTATGGCAACGGCTCGGCCATGAGGGTCAGTCCAGTGGCGTGGGCGGCCCGCAGCCTCGACGAGGCGCTCTCGCTGGCCCGTCGCAGCGCCGAGGTCACCCACAACCATCCCGAAGGCATCAAGGGCGCACAGGCAACGGCCGCCGCCACCTTCATGGCTCTCCACGGCGCCACCAAGGACGCTATACGCCAGTATGTTGAAACCACTTTCGACTACAACCTCTCCGTCCCCCTGTCCGACATCCGTCCTGGCTATCGCTTTGAAGTGAGCTGCCAACGCTCCGTGCCCGAAGCCCTCAGCTGTTTTCTGGAAAGCGACAGCTACGAGGACGCGGTGCGCAATGCCGTGTCGCTGGGCGGCGACGCCGACACCCAGGCCGCTATTGCCGGTGCTGTGGCCGAGGCTTTCTATGGCGGTGTGCCCGAAGCCATTGTGCAGTCGGTTTGGCCGCTTTTGCCCGTCGACGTGCAGCAAATCATCATCGGCTTCTCCAGCCGTTTCCGCCCCTGCTGATGCCTGTGTTTTCCGTAGGCTTCGCCCATGCCCTCCGTCGGCACCGCTCATGCCCCGTGCCTGCCACGTCCGTCCCGACTGCTGCCCATGTCCGCCACTCTCGCTGCCCTCGCTTGTGCCGAACTTGTGTTTTGCCGTTGCCATCCGGGTGGACAACACGTTCAATCTTCGGGAGAAACCGCTACCCCTTTCGGTCGTTCCGGGGTCCATCCCCGTCCGGCGCAATTCCGCTCCCGTCGTGAGGCCTTGTCCTTCCAGGTTCGCTACATGTTAAGTTTGTATTAACTCCTTCATGAGCCGTTCTTAACTTTGGTCGTGATGATTGTATTTGTAGGTCGTTGCTTGGGGCTTGAAGGGGGGCGAAGCGGGAAGGGGAATGAAAGGGTGCGGGAAGGGGGATGAAAGGATGCGGAATGGGGCATTGAAAGGAGAGGGAGAATGATGACAAAGAGGGAAGGGTGGGTGAAAAGGGAAGGGAATGTGTATGGACGAGTGGGGACGAAATGATGGGAGAGCTTGGTGGGGATACGGCAAAGAGATGGAAGAGTGAAAGGCGATATATGGCTATGAAAAGACGCAAATGATGCATAGGGGAAGGTGAATGCGGGAGACGGGATGATGCAGTGGGTTGAGGTGGGTTCTGTTGATATGTTTTCGGGTCGTCCCTTTCGGGACGCGTCCTGTCGCCACAGATGATCATCGCATTGCGTACGGGGTTATTCATATTGGGTGATTAATAGGAGTCTTAAAAAGTTTGAATGCTGAAGAGTATAAAATGAAATATGATTGAGTGATGAAAAGTATAATGTATGTGCACGGCTATGGTTCGGACGGGAACGCCACCAAGGGCCGGATTTTAAGAGAGATGTTCGACGGGGTGCCGGTGCTGACGCCCACTTTCGACTACGACAGGCTGTCGCCGTGGGAGGTGCAGCGGCAACTGGTGGAGCTGTGCCGCCGGGAGCATGTGGCCATGATGGTGGGCAGCAGCATGGGTGGCTACCACACGTTGTGTGCCACGTCGTTTTTCGAGGGGCCGGTGTGGGCCATTAATCCTGTGAGCGATATCAAGGCCACTTTGCAGCGCATCACGTCGCCGCTGCTACAGCAGCTGGAAGGGGAGGGGAAAGCTCTTGCCGAGCGACGGCTGGCTGAGTATGAACAGTTTGATGCCGAGGTGTTTCGCTGCCTGCCCGGGCGTGCGGGGCAGGTGAATCTGGCGCTCAGCACCGACGACGAGTTGCTGGGTGACCACAGCGGCCTGCTGCGGTTGTTCCCTTTGCACGGGCGTGTGGTGTGGAAGGACGGCTGCGGCCATAGGTTTATGCGTTTTGCCGAGATGGCCGGGGAGTTGCACGCCACGTGGGACGGTGTTCGGGACTGAACCGGTGCCGAAGGTGGGTTGCTGTTTCCGTAGGTGGGGATTGGGCGGAAAAGGGCGTTGCGGCCATAGCCGGAAGTGGGCGAAAAGGGCGGGATGCGTTTTTTTTTACGATATATAAAAATAAAAGTGTATATTTGCAATTTAAAATATGACGCAATATATACGATATATCAGTAGGGTGTTGTGCCTGGCAATGCTGTGTGCATCATTGCATTATGAGGCATGTGCCCAGTCTGTGGGCCAGGGTGGACAAGGCAGTGACAACCGTTTCCCGAAAGTGGAAAAAGACTTGGATATGGACAGTTGCGAGGTGGAAATAGTGCAGTTGACGGGCGACACCATGATGTATATTGCACGGCCTTTCGAGGTGGAGTTGACGGCTTCGAGGGACGCCAGCCTTTACTTTTGGTCGCCGGGATACTTGTTTGCCGACAGCACCCGCCGCGAGGTGAAGTACACCACGTTGCCCGGCCAGTCGGACACGCTGGTGTTGGAGGCTTTGAATCTTGAGCCTGAGAACCGTGTGTTCAATGGAGAGTTCCATTTGGGCGACACGGGGTTCCGCACCGACTATTCGCCTTTTGGCGGAATGGCTGGCGGGACCGATAACCGTGGAGGTATGTACAAGATGGTGGGCAAGCGGCTGCGTGTATTCCCGGCGCAGGACACTGTGCCCCTGCTTTACGGCACCCGGGTTGACGTGAATGCCGACGAGTGGTATCTGCTCACGGTGGTGATGAGTCCGCTGACGGGGTCCGACACGGTGGCCATGGAGGTTGCCATCGACGGCGAGATGCAGGGCGGCATGGATGTGCTGGATTGGAACCAGCCGTTGCCGGTGAAGCTTTACCGTGAGTTTTATAGTCCGGAGGCGGGCACGGTGGACGTTGAGCTCTACGACCGCTCGTATGGGTTTGGCAATCATGTGGGCTATTTTATCGACAGTGTGGAGGTGCAGCGGGTGTGCATAGCGCGCGACACGCTGATTGTTACGGCGGCATGCACCACTTACTACGACACCACGGTGGTGTATCTGTGCTACGACTCGACCTATGTGTTCAACGAGACGACGGTGATAAGCGAGCCGGGCGAATACGACTATACCCTCACCACCCCTTATGGGTGCGACAGCAATGTGCATGTGAACGTGTTGTTCGAGCCCTGCTGCGTGGAGCTGATACAGTGTCCCAACGTGGTGACTCCCAATGGCGACGGTTCCAACGACAAGTTTGTTATAACCAACTTGCTGGAGCAGGTGTGCTATCCCTACAACGAGTTGTATGTGTACAACCGTTACGGCAATATGGTGTATTCGCGGCACAATATAGCGAGTGAAAGCGACTGGTGGGATCCGTCGAACCTGCCCGACGGTACCTATTTCTATTACTTCAAGGCGCGCAACGGTGACGGGAGCCGCGGAGTGGAGCGCAAAGGCGCGGTGGAGGTGATGCGGAAGTAGTGTGCCTTGCCGAAGGGCGGAACAATAAAGAACAGTAACATCAAAAATTGGATATTATGAAACTGAATGGAAGACGCGAAAGCAACAATGTGGACGACCGCAGGGGTTTGAAGCCCAAGGCGGCGGGACTGGGAATAGGCGGTATGGTTGTGGCGGCATTGCTGGTGTGGATATTCGGCGGCAACCCGTCGAGTGTGCTACAGCTGGCTGGGAACGGCACTACCGAGAATACCGAGTATGTGGCCACTGCCGAGGAAGAGGCTTTGGCCAAATTCGCCAGCCAGATATTGGCGGGTACCGAGGATGTGTGGACGGCTGAATTCAAGAAGATGGGCCGCACCTACACCCCGCCCAAGCTGGTGCTGTTCAAAGATGCGGTGCAGAGCGGCTGCGGCGGTGCCACCTCGTCGTCGGGACCTTTCTATTGCTCGGCCGACCAGTGTGTGTATCTGGATCTTGATTTCTTTTCCAGCATGCGTCAGCAGCTGGGAGCCGACGGCGACTTTGCGTATGCCTATGTGATAGCCCACGAGGTGGGGCATCATGTGCAGTATCTGCTTGGCACGCTTACCGAGGCCCATCAGAAAATGAGCCGTCTGAGCGAGAAGGAGGCCAACCAGATCAGTGTGCGTCTGGAATTGCAGGCCGACTACTATGCCGGCGTGTGGGCATACCACGACAACAAGATGTTCGGCTCGCTGGAGGACGGCGACATAGAGGAGGGGTTGCGTGTGGCATCGGTGATTGGCGACGACTATCTGCAGAAGAAAGCGCGCGGCTATACGGTGCCCGACTCGTTCAACCACGGCACTTCGGCCCAGCGTTCCAAATGGCTTAAGAAGGGCTTGACCACCGGCAGTGTGGCTGGCGGCGACACTTTCTCGCCCCGCTATGCCGACCTCTAACCGTGGGTGGATGCCCGTGCCTGTGGCCCGATGCCGGGGCAGGAACGGAAACGGAAAACCTATTTATTGAGAAAAAAGATGTATCTTTGCATTTTAAAAATAAACTAATTTAATATCAATAATTGCTATGAAGAAAGCTTTATTTACCTTGATGCTGCTCGCAGTGATGGGCAGCGCCTTTGCCCAAAACCAGGGCACCAGAGAGTATGTGTCGGCTTTGATTACCTTCTATGCCGACTACACTGTGCCACAGGATTCTCTGGACAAGTATGGTGTAATTATCCAGACCCGTTCGGGACGAATGGCAACAGGACTTATCGATGCTGAGAAGTATCATCAATTCCTTGCCACCAACTTGGTGGAGCGTGTGCAACCTTCCACCCGTGTGTTCCTGCGCGACGAGCAGTTGAACGCCAAGCCTGAGGATTGCCACAAGGCAAACTGCAAGAAACACGGTGAGAGAGCTGCCGATGCCAAAGTGGATGCCGAGGGGCAGAATGTGCGCCGTCACCTTATTCCCGAAGAGGATATCCGCGCCGATGAGGCCAAGGGCTGGTATGTGGGCTGTGTGTTGGGCGGTTCGACCAACAGCGTGTACTTTGAGAAGAGCAAATGGCACGGTATCACCTATGGCTCGCGCGGTTTGAATCTGGAAGCCCGTGTGGGTTATCAGTTCAACGAGTGGTTCGGCGTGCGTAGCGGCCTGAATCTGGTTTCGAAGAATTATATCACCGATTTGGCAGTGGATTTGTACGGAACGTACGACACTATGCGCACGGTGCGTGAGAACCTCTATCTGCAATTGCCGTTGATGGCCGATTTCTCGGTTGGTAGCGAGGTGGTGCGTCTGCACCTGATGCTGGGTGGCTATGCAGGCTATTGGCTGTCGCAGTGCCGCACCGGATATGTGTATGTGTCTGGCGACCCCACTCCCTATAGTGGAACGACATATTCCTTTGTCAAGAACTATGACAACCGTTTCGAGGCCGGTTTGGCTGGCGGTGTGGGAATGACTTTCCAGGTGTCTCCCCAATGGCAGCTGCATTTCGAGGGTGACTACTACTATGCCCTGCTCAGCAATGTGAAGAAGCCCTACAAGTCGTTCAACCGCACTTGGACTTTCGGTATGGGTATTTCCTATCATTTTTAATAGATAAGAGGTTTAATGAATTGTTTTTTCAAGGCGGGAGCCCCTCTGGGGTTTCCGCCTTTGGTTTAACCCAAATGGGTCTTTGGACCGACTTTTCAATCGTTCTTGTTATAATCCGGATGACCGATTGGGTTTATAAAAAATGAGAACTTATGCGACAGATAGATAATCGTACCTGGGAGGTGGACCGGCCGGAGTGGCCTGGATTTTTGAACCACAGGAAGCCGGAGAGCGGCAAGTGGGACTATGGCCATGCGTTGCTTGTGGCGGGCAGTTATGGCAAGATGGGGGCTGCGGTGCTGGCGGCTCGGGCCTGTCTGCGGATGGGGGCGGGGCTGGTGACGGTGCATGTGCCCGAGAGGGGGGTGGAGGTGATGCAGACCGCCGTGCCCGAGGCCATGGTTTCGATAGATGGCGATGCCTGCCGGTGGACGCACTGTTTTGGCGATGAGGAGTTGGCGCGGTATGACGTGGTCGGGGTGGGTCCCGGGCTGGGACGCGACAGCATGGAGCCGATGCGGGCGTTGCTGGAGAGTGCTGCCCGGTTGCGTAAACCGGTGGTGGTGGATGCCGACGGTTTGAACATGCTGTCCATGATGGACGACAGGGCGGATTTGCTCGCGCGGGTGGGGCATGCGGCCCCGGTGGTGCTTACACCCCATGCCAAGGAGTTTGAACGTCTGTTTGGCCGTTTTGCCAACGAGGACGACCGGCAGGAGGCACAGCGCGAGATGAGCAGGCGTACGGGGTGTGTGATAGTGTATAAGGGGCACCGGAGCCAAATAAGTGGCAGGGATGGTGCTATGTATTTGAATACCACCGGAAATGCTGGTATGGCGACGGCCGGAAGCGGCGATGTTTTGACTGGAATGATTACGGGAATTTTGGCTCAAAATAAAGAAAATCAGCTTGATGCAGAGATGTGTGCTTGTTTGGGTGTGTGGATACATGGCAAAACGGGCGATTTGGTGGTGCAAAACCAGTCGGAATGCAGCCTTCTGGCCAGCGATATGATAAAATTTATCGGTATAGCAACGATTTGAAAAATAGTGCTTTGTAATGTTTCAATAAAAAAGTTTGAAAAAAAATTTGGTGGGTTGGAAAAAAGTGCGTATCTTTGCAACCGCTTTGAAAGAGAAAAAGCAAGGAAATCTTCCTCAATAGCTCAGTTGGTTAGAGCACCTGACTGTTAATCAGGGGGTCGCAGGTTCAAGTCCTGCTTGGGGAGCCAAAAAGAAAAGCCGCATCGAGATGCGGCTTTTGTTGTAAATTAATGGTTTAATATGAATGAAACGTTGCTGATAACGCTGTTGTGTGCCGTTCTGGTAGTGGCCTTGATGATGGCGGGTCTAGGGGTGAAGATGCTTGTTCGCAAAAATGGCGAGTTTAAGCGTCACTGCAGCAGTATGGACCCCTACACAGGCGAGTCGGCAGGATGTGTGTGTGGCAAGGCTGTTAAGGCCCGCTGCGAGAAGCGTGAGCGATACAGCCCATTGGAGGTGAACCGCAATTTGATGGACGAGGTGGAGGGCGGCAACCAGTAGCCTGGTTTTTAGAGGCTGGTGATACGTGAGTAGCGTCGCTGCGGTAGGTGTATTAGTTTCCTTTTTTGGTATTGCAGTTGTCTGGCCTGGACTTGGCATCGCTATTTTGTCTATATCGGGTTCTCTTTTGTATTTTTAGTGTCCGATATACGTGCTTTCAGCACGTAATCTTATTATCCCCACACGAAGCGAAGTGCCGTGAGGGGTGTGGACATATACCCTAATTCTGAGTGCTGTAGGTACGCCACTTTGGTGATAGTTATGTCGTAGCGTATCTTCGACACGCATAGGGATGGGCATTATTTCCCCACACTGCACACCTACGGCGTTTAGTGTGGGGTTAATAGGATTGTGTGCCTCATCGGCACACTCAAGCCCTCGTAAATTAATGCATAACATATAATTGCTATGGATACTGAATGTGGATACTGGCTGCACGGCGGCAGCGTCCCCTTTCGAAAGGGGTGCCACGGCAGTGGCAGGGTATGTATACCGCTGGCGGAGCCGGCAGGAATGTAGATTTCGCTTATAAGGACTTTTGGTATTTGTTTTGGGATACATACCCCCCGGCTTCGCCGTACCCCTCTAAAAGAGGGGACTCGCGGTGGCAGTCCGTCGGTCTATAATGGGTTTTGAGTTTGTGGGAGAATGAACGTGACAGTGTTTTGCTTTAGGCAACTTCTAGAAATTCTCTTTTGAGAGCGCGTCCCTCCGGGACGCTGTTTCTATGTTGCTTATTATCCCCACACTACGTGCGGGGTTATTGAGAGTGTGCCACTTCGAGGCAATTAATAGAAGTCCCCTTTATTCAGCTGTTTTTTTTTGTCGCGTCCCTATCGGGACGCTATTGATTTCCTACGATGGTCACCGCACTGCGCCATGGACGATGTTGCTCCCATTCGGTCGCGACACCGTTCATGGCTTGTACGGTGTTAATAAAGGTCACACCCCTTCGGGGTGATTTATAGAAGTACCATATAATGACTTTTGGACTATTTTTTGGTGATACATACCCCCCGGCTTCGCCGTACCCCTCTAAAAGAGGGGACTCGCGGTGGCAGTCCGTCGGTCTATAATGGGTTTTGAGTTTGTGGGAGAATGAACGTGACTGTGTTTTGCTTTAGGCAACTTCTAGAAATTCTCTTTTGAGAGCGCGTCCCTCCGGGACTCTGTTTCTATGTTGCTTATTATCTCCACACTACGTGCGGGGTTATTGAGAGTGTGCCTCTTCAAGGCAATTAATAGAAGTCCCCTTTATTCTGTTTTTTTTTTTTTGTCGCGTCCCTTTCGGGACGCTATTGATTTCCTACGATGGTCACCGCACTGCGCCATGAACGATGTTGCTCCCATTCGGTCGCGACACCGTTCATGGCTTGTACGGTGTTAATAAAGGTCACACCCCTTCGGGGTGATTTATAGAGGTCACCTATAATGACTTTGGGTATTTGTTTCCGGATACATACCCCCCGGCTTCGCCGTACCCCTCTGAAAGAGGGGACTCGCGGTGGCGGACATATTGTCTATATTTTTGGAATCCATATCTGTTTTAAGTCTTTTATTTCGCGTTGAAATAGTGAGAAAATAGTGTTAATGAATGTTAATGGATTTTTTGAAGTGTAAATTTGTACTTATTTGATGTATAGAGTGTTGTGAATTTGTAAAATATTAAACTTTGTTAAATATGAGGGTTCGGTGGTTTTTTTGGCAAAAAAGTGAATATTATATATGCAAGATAATATCGCATAAAGGATTTTTTTTTATGACGACGATATGATTATAGAGCTCCGAAAGTCATGAAAGTGAGTTTGTGGAATAGGGGGACTATGTGGTTTGGAAGGTGGGTTTGGGAGCATGAAACGATGATATATGGTGGTAATGTTGATATAAATATTTTAAGAATATGCGTATTGATGCATTGATGATATTTTAAGTAATTCAATATTTTGTGATATGTTCGAATGAAATGATGAAAACTATAAATAATGTTAAAAGTGCAGGGTGAGGTGATAATTTTGACCTCGAGTGGGGTCTTTATAGTAGATACATCTTTTGAATGATGGAACACGACAGCTCATACAAACGATTTCAGACCCTGGTGAGGAAGCATGAACTCACAATAAAAAAAATATGTGGGTTGTTCCACCCGAGCGGAAGCTATGGGTACAAAAGTATGGTATGCGACCTCACCACCTACCTATGGCTGGTTTACCGCGAACTGCCGCCCAACAAGAAGATACATAATGAAGAGGCATGGGTGTTTGTCGTCTTGCTCCGCAAGGCGAATAATCTTTACCGCAACGAGAAGAGGTATCAAGACCATCTTACCGCCGAAGAGGTGTTGAACGAGATGGATATACCCCAACCCGAGAGGGACCCTATGGTGGAAAGGCTATACTCCTTGATAAGGCATCTCGACGATGACGAGCAGGAAATGATATTGCTTTATCTTGACCACCACAACATGGTGCAGATAGCCGAAATCACAAACCAGTCATACTTGAACACCGTACGACGGATAGGAAGAATACGTAAGAAACTGCGGCTGCTGAACCAGCAATTGGACGAAGAAGACTGAAATGAAGAAATAAAAAAATCAAGAAGATATGAAACACGAAGAAGATTTTATTACACAGGTGTGGCAAACAATGGAGGACAAGGCAAAACAGGAGGCGGAATTGAGCAACAGTGATATGGAGTCCATTTTTTCAGAAAGCGGCAAAATGAACTCGGTTACCACTCCGCCAGTCCCATTTCCACAGAAACGCACAATGCCCCATTACCTGATGGCGGCAGTGGTGGTGCTGCTGCTTGCCACCACCTTGATGGTGACCGCACCGTCATCGGACCTCAGGCCACAAGAGCCGGACGGGATGGCGGTGGCGAGTACCACTGTTACGGACAGTGCCAGCAGCATGCCCGTCACACTCGCCCCGCAGCACACCACGGAACTGATGGCCTATAGCCGCACTGACAAGGAAAACGCTACCCACACCGCCTCGCGTTGCCACCCTTACGATTCCGTGTCTGTCAGGCCCGATGCAGTACAGACCTATAATCAGGGCAAGGACTCGCAACAGCCATGCACGGCAGACATTTTTATCACCCATCCCTATGGCACTTTCGCCAGCATTGTGTGCAATAGCGAAATGTGCGACACCGATATGATACTCTTTGAGATATTCTCTGATTTCAATAATGTTTAAGGAAGAATACACATGAAAAGCAAAAGCATTATTATCACGCTGTATGTTGCGCTTTGCCTGACGGGCACAGCACAGTCGAGCATATACAATCATTTTTCGCAATACCGGGAGCTTAGAGTGGCTTTTGTGGAGAAGTACAAGATTGACAGCACCACGGTGGACGTGACGGTGATTATGGCGCAGAATGACGATGATTGGCAGGCCCTTCTGAAGGAAATTGGCATCAAGAACATAGACACGGCAACCGCGCCCGAATCTAATACCACTTCCTCTATTAGAATCATCAACATCAGCCGCGATGCCCCTTTCGGCCTGGTTTCGTCAAAAGACAAGAGGCCTTTCGACAAGGCTTTTATCTCATTTGCCAAGCGGAGAATCGACATCTACCACGTGCATACCAAGGAGCAGCTAATAGCTATTGTACGAGCGGAACTTTTAAAATTAAAGAACCAATAACATTTTATTATCATGAAAAAGTTTACCTATTCATTCCTGCTGATTGCAGCCTGGTGTTCGTTGTTCTCAGGCTGTGCAAAAGAGAGCGTTCAGCCCATAGATCAACAACAAGTAGAAACCCAGTATGTGGTTCACTATTCCATCGATGGGGTGCAATTCACTGCCCTGATCACTGGTCGTGAGGATTGGCAACATCTGATATCGTCCCTCTTGAAATTGACCAAAGAGGGTCATCGGGTCGCTATCAAGCCTTACAAAGTAAACAAACCTGTCGATGCTTCAAAAGAGAAGGTGACATTTGTGTCATGCAACATAAACGAAGTTACCGTATGGGTTACTGAGATGACGGACCAGGGGTATGATGTCACTGTGTATTACGATAAAGAAACTGGCGAATACACTTGCATAGCAGTAATCTACTAAATGGCATTGTGGCTACTCAACACAAAAGTTGATTCTATTCTTTACTCTGACGAGGATGAAATAGATATTCCACCTAATAAGTTGATATTTGCATTTATTTGAATACAAAAAACAAACTAGAATTACCAATAATACATGAAAGGCAGAATTCGAAGCCCCGCAAATGCAGACATCTGTTGAAGTCGGGGCAAGACTGAAGGGACGGCTGCCGCGAGGCACGGAGAAAATAACTGCATAACCAAAAAATGATTGAAGTGCCCGCGGCTGGCCCGCTCCCGACCTGATTGAGACATTGAACATCGGAAGACACGATTATTGACTTGTTTTAAGGATAAATGCAATTGGGGATGTGACAGGAAACCCCCAGTGATAAAGAAGACAGTGAATAAACAAACAGCGGGAAGGTATGCCCGACCGCACTAAACAATAAAACAATATGAAAAAGAGAAAACAAAGCCCCGCACAGGAAAGAGTTGCGCTGCTGTGCGGGGCAGGAAAATGAGGGTGCCTTCAGCGGCAGACGGTAAAATAACTAAAAAATCCATCACCGCAGATAGGCACCCAAGGCATAGGGCGGACACCCCATGTGGTAAAACCAATTAACACAACGCGGAGTGGCTGACTTTATTGTGCGGGGACAACAAATCTGCAAGCCCGCGCAGCACCAATGCAGAAATGTTTAAAGATTAAACTAATTAACTATATGAAAAAAAAAGGTTTGTTTTTAGTCATCACAGTAATATCAATTCTGACAATATCTTGTAAAAAAGAGATTAGCATTGAAGATGGACACAATCTGCATATCCCCTCCAAAGAATTAAACGATATGCTGGTCTTCACAAGTGACGAAGATCTCAATAATATGTTGAATACAATATGTTCCATCGAAAGCTTGGAGGAATTGCATCAATTTGAACAGGCAAGAGGTTATTCATCCATAGGATACATGTCTGATGAGTATTATGAGTCGATTAATCTTAATACATACAAAAGCTTATCGGATTTTGAAAACGATATGGCGAATCACTCTCAATACATAGATATGGTTTCCGAACCAGACAGTTCGATAAGCTATATGCCTATTTTTTACAACGATCGATGTAGATATGTGGCTAACGTCAATGGAATGTATCAGGTTGGGAACTATGTAACAAAATTATTTTCAACTGGTAAGGTGACAACTGGTATTGAGAATGTAAATCAATTAGCGAATCTTACGGATAATAATTTAAGTTCAATAGAAAATGACACCAACTATTTTATTGAAAGGTACCCTAACACATATGTTAAAGCCAGTAATGAAGATTATCAAACAGACGGGGATGAAAACGTATCCATCGAAACAGGTTGTGAAACGAGCTGGATACCCAATATGAATATACTTTATTACAATACAAACAATGACATGAGACTGTATGTAAAATTCGAATCAAGCAGTGGGTTGAATATGTTCACCATTGGACTTCGCGCATACTGCAAAATAAAACATAATATTTTTGGCAAAGATATATGGTTCAAAACACCTAGGAATATTTCTTTTGAAGGAAAATCCAATTTGCTGTATAAAAAATATATAGGAGGATCTGGACCTAGTGCTTATTCCTCCAATTGGACTGATACCGTAGTAGTGGTGGGCAACGGAGTAAATCACTGGTTTTATACATTATCAGGTTTGTATACATTTCCATACTACCCTGTGAGGTATTACCCATTTGGCCCTTTATCTCCAAAATGGGATGAAATTGTGCGTTTTAAAAAAATACAGGTGGTCATTCATTCAGCATCGGTCAACGTTTTATTATTACTCCCATTAAATAACCCACCATTCGATAATTATACATATTATTTGATAGGCAAGTATTTTTAAGAAAGGTAACAAAAATTACGAATAAATAATAATCGACATGAGAAAAGTAATTATTTTTGCGCTGTTACAAGTGCTTGGTTATGGGGCGATATGCCAAGAGAAGACGGCTAACACTCCTGCAGCAGAATTAAAGAACGAAATATGGTTGGACTATATCCATCACATCTCGCCTTACAAGGAATACTGTCATTCGAATACGTGCGGAAACACGTTAGCAATAGAGTGGAATCGAGTAATAGGCAGCCACTTCAGGGTTGGAGCTTATACTGGATTGCGTCAATTCTTCATCATTAATAATTTGTCATTGAATCCTTTCGAGCAATCATCTGGGAAAGCCGTGGGAGGCTTTCAGTATGGATTGGTTTCTAAATACTCCATCCTTTCGAGCAAATGTGAGGAAGAAGGGGGGTGGAATGCCTATTTAGAATGTCGAATAGGTGGATGCAAGGCCATGAAAGAGAAGAATTATTTTGAATATAGTATCGGGATGGGGAATGAATACTTTTTCACTCGGCGGTTCGGAGTAAAAGTTTCTTGCTCATGGGGGAATGCAGCAGTTGTAAAACTGAACGGGGTAAGGAACCCTGCCCATGTGCAATTGAGTGTAGGACTTGGACTGAGATTTTAAAAAAAGAAATGGTGAGTTATTAGATTAGTCCTGTCAGAGCGTTTTGACTTTTATGACTATTTTGTGAATAAGAACCCATCATCAACAATAACCAGTCTGGGACGGCTGCCGCGAGGCATGGAGAGAATAACTGCATAACCAAAATATATAGAAGTGCCCGCGGCTGGCCCGCGCCCGACAGGATTGAGACATTGAACATCGAATGACACGTATATTGACTTGTTTTGCGAGACGGTTATGGAACATCGAAAGACACGAAAGACACGAATATTAACTTGTTTGGAGAGATGGTTATGGAACATCGAAAGACACGAAAGACACGAATTGGGTGGACAGTGTGGATACAAATGGCGCGGCGGCAGCGTCCCCTTTTGAAAGGGGTGCCACGGCAGTGGCGGGGTATGTATACCGCTGGCGGAGCCAGCAGGAATGTGGATTCCGCTTATAAGGACTTTTGGAATTTGATTATGGATACATACCCCCCGGCTTCGCCGTACCCCTCTGAAAGACCTTATATTTGCAATTGCAAAATAGGGGACTCGCGGTGGCGGTCCGTCGGTCTATAATGGTTTTTCAGTTTGTGGGAGAATGAACGTGACTGTGTTTTGGTTAATACAGTTGTTTTTTTTGTCGCGTCCCTATCGGGACGCTATTGATTTCCTATGATGGTCACCGCACTGCACCATGAACGATGTTGCTCCCGTTCGGTCGCGACACCGTTCATGGCTTGTACGGTGTTATTCATATCTCACCCCTTCGGGGTGATTTATCGATATTCCCTATAAGGAATTTTGGTATTTGATTTCGGATACATATCTACCGGCTTCGCCGTACCCTTCTGAGAGAGGGGACTCGCGGTGGCGGGTCGATGGGCGCGGTGTGAGGTGCATCATTTAGCTCGATTTGGGTTAAAAAAAGTCCCGGAAGCAACGATGGCTTCCGGGACTTTGATATCAGGTAATGCCGATATTATTCGGCGGGAGCGGCTTCGGGTTTGAGGAAGACGGTGAGGTAGTGTTTGAGGTCGAGATATTTCTTGGCGGCAGCCTGAATGTCCTTGGCGGTAACGGACTTGACGATGCTTTCGTAGTCGTTGACCACATAGTCGCGGCTTTCGTTGAAGCGGTAGCTACCCATAATCTGACCCATCCAGAAACCGTTGTTCTGTTTGCTGTTCTGGCGATTGATAATCTGCTGTTCCTGTACTTTGGCGAGGGTCTCGGCATCGGGGCCTTCGTTGATGTACTTTTTGAGGATTTCGAGAGCGGCATTTTCGATGAGGCTGGTGCTATCGGGGTTGCAGTTGATGTAGAAGGTCCAGTCGACTTCCTGTTCGGGGATGCGGCTGTAGCTGACGTTGACGCTGGGGCTGTAGGTGCCGCCCATCTTTTCGCGGATGATTTCGAGAGCGGTGATTTCCATGCAAGCGCTGAGTTGGTTGATGATCTCGCCGTTTTTGACGGAGTGTTTGTAGCCTTTGGTGGTACCGCTCATGAGCATGATGCCCTGGTTGTCGGTGCCTTTGTAAGCAGTGGCGCGGGGAGTGCCCTTGAAGGTGTAGTCTTTAAGTTTGCGATATTTCTCAGCCTTAGCCTTGGTGGTGGGCAGATTGCCGAGGTATTTGGCGATGAGGTCGATGTCGGCATCTTCGATGTTACCCACGAAGAAGAAGGTTTGGTGGGCAGCGTTGCTGAAGCGTTCGCGGAAGATATCGTACATGCGATCGAGGTTGAGGCTGGCGATGTGTTGTTCGGTAGGAACGGCGATGGCGCGGGGGTCGCCGGGACGAGCGATCTCGATATATTTCTTGATGAAGGCTACCTGCGGGTTCTCGCCGATGAATTTAAGCTGGTTGCGGAGTTGGTCGATGTTCTTGTCGAAAGACTCACGGTCTTTGCGGGGAGCTTCGTAGTAGAGGGAGAGGATTTGGAGCATGGTTTCGAGGTCCTTGGGGACGCAGCTGCCGGAGAAGCCCTGAGTTTGAGCATCGATATTGGGGCTGATGGAGACGTTGACACCTTTGAGTTTCTTGGAGAGCTGGGTGCTGGAGAACTGAGCGATACCGGCATCGTCGATGAAGCCGGCGGCATTGGAGGCCATGTAGAATTCGTCGTCGCTATAGAGGGAAGTGCCACCCCAAGCGAAGGAGTTCATCTGGATTTCGTCGTCCTTGAGGTCGGTTTTCTTTACGATGAATTTCACGCCATTGGGGCAGGTGTATTCCTTATAGTCGAGGACGGTGTTGGTTTTGGTGAGTTTGGGGGTAACAGCGGGGAGTTGTTTGCTGTAGAGGGGTTCGTCCTTGTAGTTGTCGACCCAAGCAGCATACTTGGCGTTGCTGGCGCGGTTGTAGATGGCGAGGACATCCTGCTGAGAGGGGACACGGTAGCCTTCCTGCTGGGGAGCGGTGAGGTAGTAGACGAAGTTTTCTTTGGTGACCCAGGTCTTGATGAGGTCGTTGCACTCCTGAAGAGTGATTTCGGGGATGAATTCCTTGGCATAGCGGTTTTCGGCCATGATGCCGGGGATTACTTCACCTTCGAGGAAGTTGTTGGTGTACTCCTGTGCAAAATTGTTGCTGGCAGTCTTGTTGGCTTCCTTGGCCATTTTGCGGTAGTTCTCGAGAATCTCTTCTTTCTGGCGGTCGAGCTCGGTCTGAGTGAAACCGTGCTGAACGGCGCGGAAGATTTCGGCGAGGACGGCCTCGGTGGCATCCTCAATGCGGTTTTCCTTGGGGGCGCAGCTACCGATAAAGGCATCGCAACTGCGGCCTAAGAAGCCGCCATAGCCGCCGCCTGCATAGAGGAAGGGAGCGGTGGATTTCTCGGCGAGTTCGTTGAATCGGTCGTCGAGCATGCCGCTGACGAGAGAGCGGACGAGGCTGGCACGGTAGTCACCGATAGTGCCTTGAGGAGCTTTCTTGTGTTTCCAGAAGAGCATCATGCTGGCATTGGTAGCCTCCTTGTCGGTGGCGATGGCCACGAGGGGTTCTTTGTTGCCGGGGATGTCGAACTCGGGACGGGGACGGGGATTGACGGGAGCCTTGCGGCTGTCGAAATATTCGTGCACTTTGGCTTCCATAGCAGTCACGTCAATGTCGCCAACGATGATGACGGCCTGGAGGTCGGGACGATACCAGTCGTTGTAGAAGCGGGTGATGACGGGGCGTTGGAAGTTACGGATAACTTCTTCGAGACCGATGGGGAGACGGTCGGCATAGCGGGAGCCTTTGAGCATGATAGGCCAAGTGGCTTTGCGGAGGCGTTCCTGGGCGCCAAGACCGCCACGCCACTCTTCGAGGATGACGCCACGTTCGTGTTCGATTTCATCCTGCTCGAAGAGGAGTTTAGAAGCCCAGCCGTCGAGGATTTTGAAACCCATTTCGACGAGTTCGGCATTGTCGGTGGGGAGTTCGACGTAGTAGACAGTCTCGTCGAAGGCGGTCCAAGCGTTGATGCCGCGGCCGAATTCGATACCGTTCTTCTGGAGGGTGCTGATCATCTCATTGCCCTTGTAGTACTGGGTACCATTGAAGGCCATGTGCTCGCAGAAGTGGGCTAGACCCTGCTGGTCGTCGTCTTCGAGGATAGAGCCAGCATTGGTGACCAAGCGGAACTGGACACGGTTTTCGGGCTTTTTGTTGGCGCGGATGTAGTAGGTCATGCCGTTGGCCAGTTTACCGATTTTAACTTTTTTGTCGACGGGCACCTTGGCGGTGAGGTCGGACTTCTTGTCGCCGGACTTTTGTGCCTGGGCGAAATTCATGCCACCGATGAGGGTGAGGAGCATGAGGATGGTTAGAAGTTTCTTCATTTGTTGAAAGTTTTATAAAAATATTTTAGGAATTTGATTTTTCGATAGAGGGTTCGTTGGGGCGGTATTCGAGCAGGTCGGAGGGTTGGCAGTCGAGCTCGCGGCAGATGTTCTCGAGAGTGCTGAAGCGCACGGCACGAGCTTTGCCGGTTTTGAAAATGGAGAGGTTGGCCGGAGTGAGACCGATGCGGTCGGCGAGTTCGGTAAGCGATATCTTACGCTTGGCCATCATTACATCTAAGTTTACTACAATCATGGGGTCAGCCTTTCGGGGTTAAATTGTTAATTCGTGTTCTTCCTGGAGTTCGCGGCCGATGCGGAAAATTTGAGAGAGGAAGATGAGAGTCAGGCCAAAGAAAATGCGGGTGAAATGAATAGTGTAGTGGGCCTGAGGCTGCCAAGCGGTGTTTTTGAGGAGGTCGAGGGCCAAGGTGCGCTCGAGGTAGACGCTGGTGTCGGTGCAGAGAGAAGAGACAACCAGAAGGATGCCAATGACCAGAAGGAGGGTGATTTTCTTCTCGGGGAAGATGTGGCCGCGTTTGGCACTGCGGTAGAAAGAGATGAGGGTGATGACCACAAGTATGATGACAGCGATGAAGCAAGCAATCTGGACGATTTGGAGAGCAACAATCCAATTGATGCGGGCATCGTTGCGAATGGATTCGTCGCGGGTGTAGAAATCCATGTCGAAATGGCTGATGTGTGAATGGGCCGTTACGCCGTCGGGAGTGTTCTGTATGGGGTGTTCGGCATTATAGAGAGTGCTGCCTGCATTGAGGTTGGTGATAGTGAAAGCATAGTTGGAGTCGCCGGAAGCGATGCCGCCTACCTGTGGGGTGTCTTCGCTTGAAATGATGTTGCTAAAAAACAATCCCAGACAGATTAATAGTATACCTGCAAAGAGACTGTACACTATTCTGACGTGTTTTATATAATTGGTTTTCATTTCAATATACCGTTTTAATGCATCTATTGTTGGCTAAATAGACGTGGCAAAGATACAACTTTTTTTGAAATTAAGAATAAAATTATTGATATTCGATAAATATTTATGTTTTTCCAATAATAAGAACGGGGATTGCAGTAGGGTAGGCAAGGGTGGTAGGAGAGGGAATGAGGGCAGGAAACGGAGGGTAGATGGGGTGGGGGCGAGTGCGTGAGACTGGTGCTTGGGGGCGGGTTACTCTTTGTCTTGTTCTTTATCTACATGGTTGATGTATTTTTCGAGTGCATGGCGGAGTTGGACGAGGCCAACGCTGTGATGGATTTCGCCTTCAAGAGCGTAGGAGATGGCTCCAGTTTCCTCGGAGACGATGACGGCGAGAACGTCCAATTGTTCGGTTACGCCGATGGCACTGCGGTGGCGGAGACCGAGATTTGGGTCGATGTCGAGGCGGGAAGTGACGGGGAGGATGCACCGGGCGGCGAGGATCTGGTTGCCGCTGACAATGACGGCACCATCGTGGAGGGGAGAGTTTTTGAAGAACAGGGTTTCGAGAAGGGCGGAGGAGACCACAGCATTGATAGTTTCGCCGGTGCGGATAAGCTCTTCCACCTCGTTGGAGCGTTTGAAAATGATGAGAGCTCCGGTTTTGGTTTGGGACATGTGCATGCAGGCCTGGATGTAGGGTTCGAGATTGACTCCGGAGCGTTTGTTGACATCGCTTTTCCAGAACTGGAAACGTTTGAAGACGGTGTCGCCGGTGAGTTGTGTCTTGGTGCCGATGAGAAGAAGGAATTTGCGGATTTCGGGTTGGAAGACGATGACCAGGGCGATGAGGCCGATACTCATGATGCCGCCAAAGATCTGGCTGCAGAAGCGCATGTTGAGAATGTCGAAAACGCGCCAGGCGATATACATGATGACGAGAACCCAGAAAATGCGTATGACGTTAGTGCCTTTGAGCAGATGATACAACTCATAGACAAGGAGAGCCACCAAGAAGATGTCCAGGACATCGACAAAACGGATTTGCGGAAAGGGGAACATGTCGGTATAAATCTTTTCTGTTATAACGCGGACGAGCGATTATTATTTTGTTACAATGAATAAAAAAAAGCCGGAAGGGCGGGGTGGGGAGGAATTATGTTTGAGGGAACAGCAATTGAATGGCGAGGCGAGAGAGACGCGGGGTGTGGACACGGAGCAGGGAGGCACCGTCGCGAATGGCGAGTGTGTTGAGCGCCAGAGTGCCCAATTCGGAGTCGGGCAGGGGGGAGTCTTTGCCGGAAGGTAGATTGAGGAGGGAGAGCCTCTTGGTAATCATGGATTTATTGGACAGAGCGACAAGCATGGGGTTGTTGGGGAAACGATGGATGAGTTCGGGCAGGCGGAGCAGAATTTCGTAGTTTTGGTCAACTGTTTTGGCGAAACCGAAACCTGGGTCGAGCCATACGTTGTTCAGTCCGAGGCGTTCGAGCTGATTGAGTTTGGATTCGAAATAGGTGGCGAGGTCGTTGATGATGTCGTTGTAGCGGGTGTTTTCGGGTAGTTGCATGGTGAGAGGGGTTCCGCGGGTGTGCATCAGAATGTACTGGACCTTCAGCGAAGCTACAGTGGAGAACATCTGAGGGTCGAATTGGCCGCCGGAGATGTCGTTGACAATGTCGGCACCGGCCTCGACGGCTTTGGCGGCGGGGAGGCTATAGCAGGTGTCGACAGAGATGAGGGTGTCGGGTGGGAGTTGGTTGCGGAGCAGAGAGACCAGCGGGGCAAGGCGGTCGGCCTCTTCCTGTGGCGGAAGCAGGGCGGCACCGGGACGTGAGGAAACCACCCCGAGGTCGATGATGTCGGCACCTTGGTCGAGCAGTTCGCGGGCATGGGCCACAATGGTGTCGGGGGTGGTGTGGCGTCCGCCATCGTAGAAAGAGTCGGCTGTGGCGTTCAGAATGCCCATGACTACGGGACGGTTGAAAGTGTACTGTTTGTTCCGGCCAAGTACTGAAATAGGATGGAATTGTACAGTTGTCTCCATGATTTGAATAAAAAGTTGTATCTTTGCTTTTGGAATGTAGAAACGATTTTTTGTTTTTTTAATTGTGCCACAACAATAAAAAAAAAGAAATTCCGTTTCAATATGTTGTATTTTTTATATTATGCCTAATACTACAGAAGAATTCAAGAAAGAAATAACCCGATGCAGGGACATATACGAGAAGAAAGCTAAGGACTATGGTACTTCGTGGAGGGTGTTGCGGCTTCCGTCGCTGACAGACCAGATATTTATCAAGGCCAACCGCATCCGGAGCATACAGGAAAGTGGGGAGAACAAGGTGGGGGATGGATATGAGTCGGAGTTTGTGGCTATGGTGAATTATGCCGTGATTGCTTTGATTCAGCAGGAACTGGGTCCTGACGGGGAGCAGATGTTGCCTTTGGAGAAGGCATTGGAGCTGTATGATAAACATGTGACAAGGGCCACCTCGCTGATGTTGGATAAGAACCATGACTATGGCGAAGCCTGGCGCATGATGCGGGTGAGTTCGATGGTTGACCTCATTCTGATGAAGCTGAGACGCATCAAGCAGATAGAGGACAATGATGGAAAGACACTGATTTCGGAAGGCGTGGAGGGCGGATATATGGATATTATCAACTATTCGTTGTTCTGCCTTATACGGCTGAGTGAACATACGGATGCCTGAAAATTACAATTAAGAAAAAAATGTTTTAGAAAAAAGGAATAATTATGAAGATAAAAGACAATAACTTGAACTGGACATTGAATGTGATTGCGAGGGTGTTTGTGGGCGTAGTGTTCTTATTCTCCAGTTTTGTGAAAGGAGTAGACCCGCTGGGTACATCCTATAAGATTACCGAATATTTGACAGCATGGTCGTTTTTCGGTATGAGTTTTGAATGGCTGGTGCCGATGGCCACAGTGATGGCTATGGGATTGATTGTTGCAGAGTTTACGGTAGGAGTGATGTTGATTTTTGGTTGTTTCCGCAAGTTCTCTGCATGGCTGTTGGCCTTGATGATGTTGTTTTTTACGTGTACCACGCTCATCGATGCCATTACCAATCAGGTGACCGACTGTGGATGCTTTGGGGATGCAGTGAAATTGACAAATTGGCAGACTTTCTGGAAGAACATAGTGCTCGATGTGCCAACGGTGTGGATTCTGCTTACCTGCAATCTGCGCAACAAGAAACGGTTTGAGCGTGATTTCTTAATTACGGTGTTTGCCGTAATATTGATGGTGATATTTGGGCTGTATAACATTAATAACGAGCCTTGCATAGATTTCCGCAGCTGGAAAGTGGGCAACCAGATGGTTGACACAGACGAATCGCTGCAGGTGCAGAGCTATGTGACCTATCGCAACAAGCAAACTGGCGAGACCAAAGAGTTTAAGTCGGAGGAGCTGGTGGCGATGATGGCCGATCCCGAGTGGGAAGAAGCATGGGAATGGGAGAGCAGCCGTGTGGTGGATCCCCACGAGATTAAGGCTGACGGATTCTCCATGCTTGATATGGATATGAACGATCACGCGCAGGAACTGATTGCCTCGCCCGACTATTTGCTCATAGCAACAATACATCATCTGGACAAGGTGGACGATAAAGGGGCAAGGGCATTGCGGCATACATTTGATTTTGCAGAGCAGAGCGGCATACAGATGGTCTTGTTGAGCTCGGCATTGCCCGAGGAGACGCAGTCATTCCTTTATTCCAACAAGTTGGACAATATGGAGTTCTTTTTTGCAGACATGACCGCAATTGAGACCATGTTGAGATCCAACCCCGGATTTATCCTCCTGAAGGACGGAAAGGTGCTGGGTAAATGGCACTACCGTCACGCATCGGATATCACAGAATTCAAGTTTCAAGAATAACAAGTAGAGATAATTAAAAATAAAAATATTATGATACAACGTAAGCAAACTTTATTTCTTTTCATAGCAGTCTGTGCAATGGCAGTGAGTTTCCTGTTTCCTATTGCCAGTTTCGAAGGCAAGGCTCCGCTGGGAGTGACAGTGACAGGTGATTTGAATTTGGTGGCAAAGGATGTGCCGGAAACGATGTCGCAAATACTGAACGGCGGACCTGTCACGATAGGACAGAAAGGTTTTGTCAATACATGGCCTTTGTTGGTGCTGGTTGCACTGGTGATAGCAATATCCATTGTCAGTATTTTCCTCTATAAAAATAGAGTGTTGCAGATGCGTGTTGTGGCCGTAGGCTTTTTGCTGGGAGTAGTGGAGATATTCCTGATTTTCATTTGGGCGGTGGATGCCTTTGTTGACAAGGCGACCCGCGCAATGGCCTGCACCGAGGTGGATGTTGATTATGGTATTGGCACTTGGTGTGCAGTGCTGGCAGTGATTATGTTGTTCCTGGCCGAACGTTCTATCCGCAAAGACGAGGAGAAGGTGCGTGCAGCCGACCGCTTGAGATAACGGGTAACCTGTGTGTAAGGTGAACTTTTGTCAGTAATACTACAGAACAAACAGCAATAGTAATGTTCAATTTGACAAAAACATTCGACTCACTAGACCAATTGCCAGATGTGGCATCAGAATTGCTGGAGACTTTCAGTGAAGAGCGGTTCTTTGCCTTTTTCGGCAAGATGGGTGTGGGGAAAACCACCCTTATACGGGAACTGTGCGACCAGTTGGGGGTGGATGATAATGTGTGCAGTCCTACGTTCGCCATTGTCAATGAATATACCACTGCAAAAGGTGACCCGGTCTATCACTTCGATTTCTATAGATTGAAGAATATTGATGAGGCCTATGACATAGGGTACGAGGAATATTTCTATAGTGGGGAATATTGCTTTACTGAATGGACCGAGAAGATAGAAGAACTGCTCCCTCCTCACTATGTGAGAGTGGATATAAAGGAAAAAAACGAAATTAGAACTTTAATAGCTATTGTAATAGATGACTGAATCAGAAATGTTGGCTCAATTGGCCGCACAAGCTTTAGACGACAAAAAGGGTATGGATGTCCAGATATTGGACATGCGTGGTTTGCAATCGGCTCCGGCATCGTTCTTTGTAATTGCTTCCGGAAATGTACCGTCACACGTAAGTGCAATGAGCGACCATGTTCATGAAGTGGTGAAAAAAGCCATGAATCTAAACCCTTCGAAGGTGGAAGGCTATAATAATGCCGAATGGATTTTGATGGATTATTTCGACGTGGTAGTACACATCTTTCTTCAGGAGAGGAGAGCATTCTACCGGTTGGAACAGCTGTGGGAGGATGCCGAACGGCTCAGAAAATGAAATAAAGCAAAGTACAAACATACTGCTTAAATTATAATAGGAATACAATAAATATTTGTCCATAACAATGGCAGACAATAATAATAACAATTCACCCAAAGGGAATAATCCTACTCCTAATGGTAAAGGGGTTGGAGGCAACGGTCCGAGGAAATCACCATCCAAGAGTTGGTTTCTGTATATACTATATGCCATCATTATCATCCCTCTTGGTATTTTCTTATTGCGTCCTGATTCCAGCAGTGGTCCCCATCCAATTGGTTGGGCTAAATTGGAATCCATATTAGTCAAACATGACTACTCCAAGATTGTTATTGTCAATCAGGAGTATGCTGAAGTGTATATCAAGAACTCGGCAATCAAGAGCGATACAAGTTACAATGATCTTGTAGGGAAGAATTTGCTCAATCAAGATATCTCCTCATCCAGCTTCTACCGCTATGATTTTGTGACATTCGAGAGTTTTGAGAAAGACCTAGAAAAAGTGGAAGAGCAGACTGGAGAGCGAATAGACCTTGTGCCAGTGAAACGTACCAGCTTATGGAGAGACATGCTAGTGGTTTTCGGACCATTTCTGTTGCTTATCCTGTTCTTTGTTTTCATGAGCCGCATTTCGCAAAAGCAGATGGGCGGTGGAGGCGGAGGCATCTTCGGTGTAGGCAAGAGCAAAGCCAAAGTGTACGATGGCAAGACACCCACCAATGTCACATTCAAGGATGTGGCGGGGTTGGCCGGTGCCAAGGAAGAGGTGATGGAGGTGGTTGACTTCCTGAAAAATCCCCAGCGATATACCGACCTGGGTGGCAAAATACCCAAAGGAGTTCTCCTTGTGGGGCCTCCGGGTACGGGTAAAACCCTTCTCGCCAAGGCTGTGGCAGGAGAGGCCAATGTGCCATTCTTCTCCATGTCGGGTTCCGATTTTGTTGAGATGTTTGTTGGCGTAGGAGCATCCCGAGTGCGCGATCTTTTTGAGGAGGCCAAGAAAAAAGCACCCTGTATCATCTTTATTGATGAGATTGACGCTGTGGGACGAGCTCGCGGCCATGCAGGATTGAGCAATGCAAATGACGAGCGTGAGAACACCCTCAACCAGCTCCTTACCGAGATGGATGGATTCAGCAGTGGCACCAATGTCATTGTGCTGGCAGCCACCAACCGTGCCGACGTGCTTGACAAGGCATTGTTGCGAGCAGGCCGTTTCGACAGGCAAATCTATGTGGAACTGCCCGACATAGAGGAACGCAAGGCCATTTTTGAGGTTCACATGCGTAATCTGAAACTTAATCTTGATAAAGAAAGCCCGGAATGTGTGGACCGTGACTTCCTAGCAAAACAAACGCCTGGTTTCTCGGGCGCCGACATTGCCAATGTGTGTAACGAGGCCGCTCTTTGTGCTGCCCGCAAAGGTAAGAAGAAGATAGAAAAGCAGGATTTTCTGGATGCTATCGACCGCATTGTGGGCGGTTTGGAGAAACGCACCAAGGTACTCACCGAACACGAGAAACGTACCATTGCTTATCACGAAAGTGGCCATGCATCGGTCAGTTGGCTATTACGCTGGGCCAATCCCCTTATCAAGGTTACCATTGTCCCGCGTGGCAAAGCTTTGGGTGCTGCTTGGTATTTGCCCGAAGAGAGACAGATTACCACCTATGAGCAGATGTTCGACGAGATGACAAGTCTTATGGCAGGGCGTGCCGCCGAAGAGATAGTATTTGGTAAAATAAGTACCGGCGCACTCAACGACATAGAGCGTGCCACCAAGATGGCCCAGTCGCTGGTGGTCTATTATGGCATGAGCCCAGAAGTAGGCAATGTGAGTTTCTACGACTCCACTGGTCAATCGGAGTATGGCTTTACTAAACCCTTCAGCGAGAAGACGGCCGAAGTGATAGACAAAGAGGTGAAACGCATAGTCGAGGAGGCATATAACCGTGCAAAGTCAATAATCCTTGAGCATAGGGAACAGCTGGACGAGTTGGCTGAGCGTCTCTTCGAACTCGAAGTGCTGTTCCGCGAAGACCTTGAACGAATCTATGGACCCCGTCAGGCTGAGATAGAGGAAAAGAAACAAGTCGAAGCTCAATCCGACAGTCGAGAGTTGGCACAGAACGCAGAGTCGGATGATGCGGATAATACAACTGCCACAAAACCTGAAGAACAATGAAAACATTTTGGATTCGCACACTTAGTGCCACTGTCTATGCTGCACTTTTTCTGGGTTCTATCCTGAGCGGTCATCTCGTTGGTGAGACTTGGGGAGCAATCATCTTGCTTGCTTTCTCACTCTTTGTTACGATAGGTTGCACATTTGAATACTATCGCATTGCGGAAAAACAAAATGCAAAACCCAACAAGGTTTTGGGCTATATTATGTCGATTAACCTTGTGGTAGTACTGGGGCTTAATGGGCTGATACCTTTACCCGGTTGGGTAGTCGCCATTCTTCTCGCCTCGGTTGTGCTGTCGATACCAATTGCTTTGGGTGCTCAGTTGTGGCGCAAGTCTGATATGCCTTTTGCCGATGTGCTCCACACTTTGTTGCCAGTCGCATATATTGCTTTCCCGCTCAGTACTATGGCATCTTTGCATTATGACTACAACGTGCTCATTATGTGTATTATTATGGTGTGGGTGAACGACTCTTTCGCCTATATGGGCGGTTCGCTTGTAGGGAAGCACAAAATGTGGCCCCGTCATTCTCCGGGCAAAACGTGGGAGGGTACAATCATCGGTATTCTTGCCACTGTTGCCACCGGCATCTTTGTGGGACCGTTGTTCTCTACTTATTTCGGGCGCTTCGATTGGATTGTTATCGCTTTGGTTTGTAGCATTATTGGCACCCTGGGCGACCTTTCGGAGTCCATGTTGAAACGCTCTGTTGGTCTGAAGGATTCGGGCAATATCATGCCCGGTCATGGTGGGTTCCTCGACCGTTTCGATAGTCTACTCTTCATTCTGCCTGTTGTGTGGGTGTACTGTATGATATTTTATTGATTTAATTACTATATATTATGTATTTTCATAAAGAAGGTCGCAAACTGATATTTGGCATGCTGATGGTCATTCTGGTCATCTATGCTGCCATGATATTCTTTGTGCAACACTGGAATTTCTTCCACTACTTCTTTATTACTTTGCTCCTGGTGCTTTGGGTGTTGGTGTCGCTTTTTTTCCGTATCCCGCGAAGGATTTTCACCAACGACGACCAACGGCTTATAGCCCCCGCCGATGGAGTCATTGTCACTATCGAGGAGGCAGAAGAGAAGGAATATATTAAAGGCGAATGCACGCAAATCAGCATCTTCATGAACGGAACAGACGTTCATGTCAATCGCTATCCCTGCGACGGCACCATCGAGTATTATAAGTTTCATCGAGGGAACTATTTTGTTGCTTCCTATCCCAAGTCCAGCGTCCTCAACGAGCGTACCTCTGTGGGTCTTCTGCTCCCCGATGGTCAAAAAATCATGATTCGCCAGATTGCTGGCACTATGGCCCGCCGCATTGTTTGCTATGCCCGTGTGGGCGAGAAGGTAAAGCAGAATCAGGAAATGGGATTTATCAAGTTCGGCTCCCGTATCGACCTGTTTGTCCCCAAACATTTCCTCTTTGAGGTTAATGTAGAGGATGTGGTGAAAAATGCTGTCACTCCCGTTTGTTCCATTGTCCCGGCGCCCGTCGAAACAGCCCCCACTCAATCCGAATGACCCCATGGACATTGCCGATCAGATATTGTATGAAGACAACCATCTCATTGCACTGAACAAGTTGCCCGGTCAGATAGTTCAGGCCGACAAGACAGGCGATACTTGTCTTGCCGATATGGTCAAGGCTTTTCTCAAACGTCGCGACTCCAAGCCCGGCAATGTCTTTTGCGGTGTTATACATAGGCTCGACCGCCCTGTGAGCGGCGTTGTCATTTTTGCCAAAACCGGCAAGGCGCTAAGCCGTATGAACGAATTGGTGAAAAGTCGTGATTTTCATAAATCCTATCTCGCCGTAGTTAAAACGCCCCCACCCCAGCCGCAAGGCCATCTCGAGGATTACCTGTTGCGTAATGAGAAACAGAATAAAAGTTTCGTGGTTAGTGATTCCCGCAAGGGTGAAGCGAAACTCGCCGTGCTGGATTATCGGCTTCTGTCCACTTCGTCAGGTGGTTGGCATCTTCTCGAAATCGATTTGCACACTGGCCGTCATCATCAAATCAGGTGCCAGCTGGCGCACATGGGGTGTCCTATTAAGGGCGACTTGAAATATGGTGCTCCCCGTTCCAATCCCGACGGCAGCATTTCGCTCCATTCCTATTGCGTTTCGTTTATCCATCCCGTTCGCCACGAGCTGGTCCGCATCGTGGCCCCTTCTCCGTGGACCATCTTCGGCCCGATTCCATCGCCCGATATACCGTCCATTCCTGAAAGTGTCAATTAGTAATTAGATTATATATTAATAATGTTTCCTTATTGTAATATGAAAAAAATCCTTATCACAGCCATTTGTGGTTTTTTCATGCTTACGGGGCTCTCCCTGTCGGCACAATCTATGAGGGTGGCAGAAAATGACTATTCTGCTGCCGAAATACTCTTCGCCGCTCCTGAACTCCATTCTTCGCTGCAACAAGTTGGCAGCGAGACATTCCTCCAACTCACTTTCGATGGCTCCACACCATCCACCAAGTTGGGTCTCCCCAACCTCCCCATCCTTTCGGAAATGATAGAAATACCGTTGTGCTCCGAGGTGGTTGTTTCCGTGTCTGAAGTCAGAACCAAGCAACTGCCCGCTGCCTCCAACTATGTGATGCCTGTCCAGCCGTCTCCCAGCAAGTCGGATGTGGGACCCTTGCCCTTTGTCTTCGACAGTGCTTTCTATGCCACCGATGTTTTTACCGATGCCCCTGCGGCTTGGGTGGAGACCATTGGCGTGGCCCGTGACCGCAATCTGGCCATCCTGCGCATCTCGCCCATTTCCTACAACCCCGTCAGCGGACAACTGAGCATGATTACCTCCATGAAAGTCAAACTCACCTATCGCAATGCCGACAGGGTTGCCACCGAGCAGATGCATTCCCGCTACTTTTCGCCTCAGTACACTGTAGGCCACTCTCTGCTCAGCACCCTCCCCTCGACCAAGGCCATTCGCAACGCCGCTCCACTTCATTATCTCATTGTTGCACACAGCAGTTTCCGTGGGGCTTTCGACGACTTTGTCAATTGGAAAAAGCGTCAAGGCTTCATCGTTACTGTGGCCTATACTGGCGATGCCAATGTGGGTACACAAAACACACAGATTGCCAACTTTATCAAAGGATTCTACACCAATGCAACCGACGAGCTCCCGGCTCCCACCTATCTGCTTCTTATTGGCGACCATCAGCAAATACCCGCTTTCGATGCCCGCTGCACTTCTCCCGACAACAACCATGTCACCGACCTGTATTTCACCACTTGGACTGAAGGCGATAATCTCCCCGACTGCTACTATGGCCGCTTCTCGGCCCGCACCGTTGCCGAACTTACTCCCCAGGTCGAAAAAACCATCTTCTACGAGCGTTACGATTTCCCCGACCCCAGCTATCTTGGCCGCGGTGTTCTTATTGCAGGCGAGGATGGCGGCTACTCCAGCGACTATGCCTATCAGTATGCCGACCCCGCAATGGACTATTTCGCCAAATATTATGTCAATGCTGCCAATGGCTACAATGATGTCTATTACTACAAGAACAATGTCAGTTTCAGCCCCGCTGGCGTAACGGTTACTGGCAACTCCCGCACTACGGCCACCGCAACGGCATTGCGTGCCCTCTATAATCAGGGTTGTGGTTGGGTCAATTACAGTGCTCACGGCTTCGACGATTCATGGAGTACTCCCAATTTTACCGCCAACCACGCAGCATCACTCACCAACACCAACAAACCCGCTGTCATGATTGGCAATTGCTGCCTCTCGGGCAAGTTCAATACCCAACAATATGATGCATGTCTTGGCGAGGCACTTCTGCGTCGAGGCAACAACGGCGGTGCAGTTGTTTATATCGGTGCTACCAACTCTACCTATTGGGCTCATGATTTTTGCTGGGGTGTTGGCTACCGCACATCCATGTCCAACACCATGGATGCCGAATACGACTCCAGGAATTTGGGTGCCTATGACCGTCATTTCCACACCCACAACGAGACCTATTCCAATTGGCGTCAAACCGCTGGTTCCATTATCAATGCCGGCAACTATGCCGTACAGGTCTATGGTTCCTATGTCCAATACTATTGGGAGGTATACGAACTCTTTGGTGATCCCTCGCTCATGCCCTGGTTGGGTGTGCCCTCGGCTCTCCGTGTCGAGGCCGATGAGGTTGTGACGTTGGGTATTGACAGCTATTCCGTCCGCACAGAACCCTACGCCTACGTCGCTATCACCCATCCCGCAACCCAAGAACTCGTGGTGGCGGCTTTCGCTGACGCCAATGGCAATGCCACGCTTGCCCTGCCCTCATCCCTGTTTCCCGACACTTACGAATTGGCAGTATGGGCTCAGAATCGCCAGCCTGTTTTCCGTCCTCTTCAGGTCATAGTAAATAATGCTCCCTTCATTCAGATTGCACGGGTTCAGCCTACCGCCGTCGCTACCCCCGACAGCGTTATCTCGTTCAATTTCACCCTCACCAACCTTGGCAATCAGTATCCCTCTGAATGCCTCATCACCCTGTCTTCCGACAATGGTGATGTCCTGGTGGTGCAGCCCGAAGGTCGTTTCGGCACCATCGCTCCTGGCGACACTGTCGATGTCCCGGCCCTTTGCTCAATCTATATCCCCGCCGATATGGAGGATGGCACCATTATTAATCTTACCGCTATTGCCAGCTTTGGCGGTACTTCGACCAAACATTTTTCCATCCCCGTCGTTGCATCCCGACTCTCGGTTGTGCACTACGAAGCCAATCCGGACCTCAATCCTGATAGCAGCTCGGTTATTTCGTTCCAAATCCGCAACAACGGACACGTCGCCTCTTATCCCACCCAGCTCAGTCTGGTGAGCGATTTTGGTCTGGTGAGCTCTGCCATCCCGTCTGTTTCGCTTGGCGCTTTGGCTCCAGATCAGGACACTGTGGTCACCTTCCCGCTAACCATGGCCTCCAATTTGCCCAACATCTCTTTGCCATTCTATCTCTATGCTGACTCGGGCAACAATGCTAAACTCATTTCTGTCGCCATGATGCGAATAGGTGCTTCCGATATCGAGACTTTCGAGTCGGGCGACCTCTCGCGGTTCTCATGGAGCAATAATTCCCGTCCATGGACGGTCACAGAAGATAACCCCTATATGGGCCGTTTCGCCGCACGCAGCATGGCCAATCTTTCCAACCGTTCCGAATCCCGTATGTCTATTTATTGGACATCTTCTGTCGACGACAGCATCTCTTTCTACTATAAAGTGTCCAGCGAGGAGGGATATGACTTTTTCTCTTTCCGCATCGACGGGGTTGAAATGGTCAGCGCTTCCGGCGAAGTGGATTGGACCTATTTCTCATGTCCCGTCACTTCTGGTTCGCATAATTTCGCTTTCAGCTATTCCAAAGACTACTATAGTACTGAAGGCAGCGACTGTGCTTGGATAGACAATGTGCATTTCCCATATTCAGGTGTTCTTTGCTCGTTTGTTGTCGACAGCGCCTGTGTGGGCGAGGAATACTATGTGGGCGACACCCTCATTCCAACATCCGAACCTGGGGTGGTTTCCTATTTCGATTCAACCCAGACCCCAATGGCCTACTTTGCCATCACGGTGCTTCCCTCTCCTGTCGTCTCTATCGAGGCTATCCACGCTCCCAATGGCAATTGCATTCTTCTCAAGGCTCACGGTGCCGACAGCTATCTCTGGAGCACCGGCGACACTACCCCTTGCATCGTTGTCTGTCCGCAGCAAAGCAGTGCCTACAGTGTGGTGGGCTATCGTCAGGCTTGTAGCGGCCAGGCTGTCTACCAGCATGTGGGCATCCAGCAACCTTTGTCTGCCGATTTTGTCAACGTGTTCCCCAACCCCGCCACCAGCCATGTCACTGTCCAGGCCTCGCATATCCGCCGCGTCTCCCTTGTCAATCTTGTGGGACAAACCCTTTCTGTGACCAGCGTTGAAGCCCCCAGCACCGTCATTTCGTTACAAAATCTTACCCCAGGAGTATATTTCTTAAGGGTTGAAACCCTCGAAAATACTGTCGTCAAAAAGGTTATTGTAAAATAATTTATTGTTGATTTCATTGTCAATCAGCCGAATGTAAATTCGGCTGATTTTTTTTATCCCTGTACTATTGCTTTTTATATATTTTTGTGTACTTTTGCATCGCAATTCAGCGAAGTTGGATTTGCTAAACGGCACTCATCTGTCGTGATTAAATTTATTATTAACCTATCAATTTAACTCAGTCGGATGAAGAATAAATATTTCGATTTAGTCGATCAGACTTTCGACTTTCCACAGGATGAATTTCGCACCGAGGAGGGCGAACTCTATTTCCACGACATTCCTTTGATGGAGATCATCAAGCAATACGGTACGCCGTTGAAGATTACTTATCTGCCCAAAATCACCTCGCAAATCCAGCGTGCCAAACGCATGTTCAATGTCGCTATCGCAAAAACCGATTATGCCGGTACCTACAATTATTGCTATTGTACCAAATCCAGTCACTTTAGTTTTGTACTTGAGGAGGCGTTGAAAAACGACATCAACCTCGAAACCTCGTCGGCTTTCGACATCAACTTGATACAGGAGCTCTACGAACAGAAACTGCTCGACAAGGACATCTTCATCATCTGCAATGGCTACAAACGCCAGCAGTATATCGAAAACATTGTCAATCTTTATACCGATGGTTTCCACAATGTAGTCCCGGTGCTCGACAACAAGAACGAGTATTACCGTCTCGACCAGTGCCTCGAGAATCCCGAAGTCCCCATGAAGCTGGGCATCCGCATCGCCGCCGAGGAAGAGCCCAAGTTCGATTTCTACACCTCCCGTCTCGGCATGCGCTACAGCGACATCGTCAGTTTCTACGAGGAGCAGGTGAAACCGAACAAGAAATTCACCTTCAAAATGCTCCATTTCTTCATCAACACTGGCATCCGCGACACCGCCTACTATTGGAATGAGCTCTCCAAGTGCGTCAATGTTTATTGCGACCTGAAACGTGTCTGCCCCGAACTCGATTCGCTGAACATCGGGGGTGGTTTCCCCTGCAAGACATCCCTCGCCGCCACCTACGACTATGAGTATATGGCCGAGGAGGTGCTGGCTCAAATCAAGAATATCTGCACCAATCGAGACGTGCCCGAGCCCAATATCTTCACCGAGTTTGGCAGTTTCACTGTCGGTGAGAGCGGTGCCACCCTATACAGCATTCTGGATCAGAAGCAGCAAAACGACCGTGAGATGTGGTATATGATCGACAGCTCGTTCATTACCACCCTTCCCGATACCTGGGGCATCAACCAACGCTTCATCATGCTCCCCATCAACCACTGGGACTGCGAGTACCAGCGTGTGTTCCTTGGCGGCTTGACCTGCGACAGTGAGGACTACTACAATGCCGACTCGCATGCCAACGCCATCTTCCTCCCCAAACTCCAGAAGGACGACCCGCTCTACATCGGTTTCTTCCATACCGGAGCCTACCAGGAAAGCCTTGGCGGCTATGGCGGCATCCAGCACTGCCTCATCCCTGCGCCCAAGCACATCATTATCGACAAAGACGAGAATGGCGACTATGTCACTAAACTTTTCGCCAAAGAGCAAAGCCACAAGTCCATGCTCAAAATATTAGGCTACTAACCGCCTACCTTCCTGTCCCCAGCAGGGGGCAAGGTCAATACCAATTGCCCAAGGGGCAATAATACCCGCCACCATCGATTCCGCATCGCTGCACGCAGGTATTATTGCCCCTCTTTTTTTTGCCACAGCTATTAGTCTTTAAGCGGTTTCAATCCCTTTTCGATTTACTCATATTGCACTTTCGGAGTGGGTTGTTTCCAAGTTTGCTATCCTTTCAGCTTGAATTCAGTGCATTATGAAGTTTTCTTCACCGAGTAGGTTAAGATGAGCTTATGAAGAGCTTATTGTGAGCTTGAGAGTAAGCGAAGCTGGGGCGATGATGGATTGGGTGCGGTGGGAGGTGTGTTTTCCTGAAATCGCTTGACAGATTTTTGCTGGTTAAACTGATTGACTTGTCAAATAAGGGGCGGTGCGGATGGGAGGGGTGGCTATAGGGAGTGATGGGGAGGGGGGGGGGGGGGATGGGAGAATGGCGGTGGTTATGAGGCGTGAAGAGAGGTGGGCGGAGATGGTTAGGGGAATTGAAGGGACGTGGTTTTGGGAGGTTGGGGAGAGGGATGGGACGCGGGGGTGGTGGAGTATGGTTGTGAGGAAAGAGAAAGGGACCGGCGGGCAGGGTTGGGTTGACTGCCGGGCCGGTCCCTGTATGGGTGCTAACCCTGTGGGTATTTGGGCTTAATCGTTGTAGATTTCGTTGAGTTCTATCTCGTAAATCATGGGTGTGAACGGGGGGACGCCGTTGGCGTTGCCGATGAGGTTGAAGGGGAAGTAGAAGCGGTATTTGCTGCCGGCGTTCATCAGCTGCATGGCGTAGATGAGGCCTTGGAACATGGGTTTGCCCAGGTTGTGGGTGATGGAGCCTTGACGGCCGTAGGATTTGTCAACAACTTCTCCGGTGTACATGTTGGTGTTGGTGAAGTCGAAGTTGATACGTTTGCCGACGGTGGCTTTGGGGCCGTGGCCTTCGCGGAGCACTTCGTAGTAGTAGCCTTCGGGGGCTTTCTTGATGTTGGGGTTTTGGGCCAGGAGTTTTTCGAAGGCTTCTTTCTGTTTCGCCTCCGAATTGGTTTGCTGCTGGGTGTTCAGTTCCCTGTCGTGTTTGGCGACGAGAAAAGCAATGTATTGGCATGCTTCGTTGTAGGCTTTTTCGTCGAGGGGTTGTTTTTCGCCTTTGAGGGTGCTTTGGAAGGCTTTCAGTACGATTTCGTTGTTGAAGTCGTATATGCCGTTTTTGGCGGTTTGGGCAAGACTCATGCCCATGGCCCAGCTGAGGCTGTCGGTTTTGTTGGCAAGAGTTGTGTTTTCGGCCTTGTTGCTGCACGATGCGGATGCAAGAATCATTGCTCCGGCGAGGAGTGCGATGCCGAGGTGTTTTGTAAGGGATAAATTTTTTTTCATTGGATATTTCTATTAATTGTTTTGCTTTGTTGTGACGGGTGGGGCGGGGGCGTTATTTGCCGCGTCCCTGGAAGATGATTCCGACGGTGTAGATGAGTATTTTGAGGTCGGTGGTGATGGACATGTTTTCAAGGTAGAGGAGGTCGTATTTGAGGCGTTCGCACATTTCGTCGACGCTGCTGGCATAGCCGTATTTTACTTGGCCCCAGGAGGTGATGCCGGGTTTGATGCGTTGAAGCAGGAGGTATTCGGGGCATCGTTTTACGATTTGGTCGATGTAGAATTGGCGTTCGGGGCGGTAGCCGACGATGGACATGGTGCCTTTGAGGACGTTGTAGAACTGGGGTATCTCGTCGAGGCGCACTTTGCGCATGAAGCGTCCGAAGGGGGTGATGCGTGGGTCGTCGTCGCGCGAGAGGGCGGGGCCGCAGGCTTCGGCGTCGATATACATGCTGCGGAACTTGTGCATTTTGAAGGGGCGGCCGCGGTAGCCGATGCGTTCCTGGGCGAAGAATATGGGGCCGGGGCTGGTGCATTTCACTATGATGGCGGTGATGAGGAAGACGGGGGAGAGGATGACGAGCGCCAGGAGGGAGAGGACGATGTCGAAGAGCCGTTTGACGCTGTATTGCCATTCTTCCATGAGGCGGGTGTTGATGGTGATGAGAGGGGAGTGGAAGATGCTGTCGACATGCACCATGCCGAAGATGATGTCGCGGGCGTCGGGGGTGATTTTGATGATGACTTCGCCGCATCCGTCGAGTGTGCGGAGTATTTGCTGTATTTGTGTCTGCTCGTTGTTTTCGACAGCGATGATTACTTCTTCGATGTGGTGGGTGTTGATGAGTTGTTTCACGTCGCGGGTGGTGCCGAGGTTGGGCATGACGGCGGTGAGGCGGGTTTCGGAGGGGGTGGGGGTTTCGCTGTCGACCGACACGAAACCGACGAAGATGTTGCCCGAGTAGGTCTCTTGGTTTTCGAGGTCGAGGTAGGTTTGGTAGGCTTTGTTGTGGCTGCCGATGAGGAGGGTGGGGAAGCCGATTTGGCGGTTGTGCACCTTGTGGACGATGGAGGATGTTTGGATGAGGCGGCAGGTGTAGGTGAGGCTGAAATGGATGATGAGGATGAAGAGGAAGGAGAGGTAGTAGTTGTTGTAGGTGCCCACTTGGTCGTCGAGCATGAGCACGAAGAAGAGAACCACGACGCCGATGATGCTTGCTATGGCGGTTTGTTGGAGTTCCTTGAGGCGGGATTTGCGGAGCACGTTTTTGTAGGAGCCCTGCATGGCATAGAGGGCAAGCCAGCCCAGGGGGACAAAGACGATGCCCAGCCAGAAGTTGGGGTCGGAGACGATGAGCCCGAGGTCGTCGAAGGTGGTGTTCTCAAATCCTATCTTGCGGAATACGAAAAGGAATGCCCACGCAAGCATGGCACTGAGAATGTCGAAGAAGATATATCGTAAGGTGACTTTTTTTGCTTTCATGAGTTTGAGGGTGTAGGGGGGTGATGTGAGTGTGTGGGAGGGGGCCTGTGTGGGAGGGGGCCGAGGTGGAGGATATGAATATGTTGCTAATGCGGAGTTGTGTTCGGATTGATGGGTGTGTGCGGTAAGTATATAACGATTATTTCATAGAAATAACCTTAACGTTGTCGATATAAACGTTGCCTCCCACTCCTTGGGGGTTGGAGGCCTGGAAGAAGAGCGTGAGCGGGACGTTGTAGTTGAACCAGCTCCATGTCTTGCCGAGGTTGATGTATACTTTGTGCCACTCGTCGGTGGGGTAGAGGGTCATGACGGATTTGACGACGGCGGTGGTGCCCAGATATTCAAAGCCGAGGAGTTGGACCCAGAGTTCGAGGTCGGACTTGTAGTCGATTTCGAGATAGAAGGTATTGCGCGTTTCCGGGGAGAGCTCTTTGGTGCAGGTGAATGTTTTAGTGGACTCGGAGTCGGCCACATGCAGCATGGCATAGCCTTGGCCGGTGCAGGCGTTTTCGGGGTCGTTCTTGACCCAGGTGAGAACGGTGTCGAAGTTGGTGGAGAAGGTGGTGGGTTCGAAGTAGTCCTCGCTGAGAACGTCCATCATGTCGCGGGTTTGATAGTTGGCGTTGAGGGTCCACTTCTGGCTGTCGGGGTTGAGGGTGCCGAGGTTGGTGACGCTGTCGGGTGAGAGGGTAATGTTGTAGAGCGTGGTGGGCTGGTAGAAGGTGTAGTAGACGCGGAAGGCGGCTTGGCCACTTTGTTTGATAACGGGGTAGACACGGAGATACTTGAGGGTGCCGTGGCGGAGGACCGGTGTGGTGAAGGGGAGCTGGAAAGAGCCGAAGTCGGTTTCTTCCTTGTCGCCTTCAAAATAGCCTATGAGTTGGACGGCATCGACGACGGATGTGTAGAAACCGGGTTCCACCGAGGGGGCGTTTTGTGCCTGTGGCACGATATCAATATGGTCCAAATGGATGTAGGCGGGCACAGTGGTGTCGCCATCGAAAGACTTGCAGGCGCTGAGAGTCAGCAGGGTTAGGGTGCCGGCAAGCAGTAAGCGGAAATTATTTTTCGAAAAAATCATACATCTATGTAACGCTTTAGTGATTTTTTTAGTATCTTTGCAACGAAAAAAACTGACAACCGGCAGCGCCAGAATGCGTGAAACGCTTTGCTGTACATGGTTTAATGATATTTGGAGGAAAAAGATGAAAGAATTGTCAATGCATGTATATGACCTGATGGAGAATTCGACAGCCGCCAATTCTACCGAGGTTAAACTGACTATCAAGGACAGTTTGAAGGAAAATGTGTTCCATTTTCTGATAGAAGACAACGGGAAGGGCATGTCGCCCGAGTTTTTGGCCAAGGTGACCGATCCCTATACCACTTCGCGCACCACACGCAAGGTGGGTTTGGGGCTGCCGTTGATAAAGATGAATACTGAGAATTGCGGAGGCGGGATGAAGTTGACCAGCGAGCTGGGTAAGGGTACGCGTCTGGAGTTCTGGTTTGTTCACAACCATTGGGACCGCCCGCCAATGGGCGATTTGACCGGGACACTGGTGATGCTGGTGTCGCAGCATGAGGATATCCATTTCATCATTACCTATATCACCGACGAAGGGGAGTTTGTGTTCGACACCGACGAGGTTAAGGAGGCTTTGGGCGGAATGAGCATGAACGATTTGTCGATTATTAAGTATTTGAAGGAGTTTGTGCAGGAGAACCTGGACGAAATACATGCCAACGACTGAGATGGTGCGGATAGGGGTGCTTTCGGATACGCACGGAACGGTGCCGGAGCAGGTGTTTTCGTTTTTCAAGGACTGCGACGAGTTGTGGCATGCAGGCGATATAGGGCGTGGGGTGCTGGAACGGCTGAGGGCGTTTAAGCCCGTGAGGGCTGTGTATGGCAATATGGACGATTACAGCATGCGCTATGATGTGCCGGAAACGGCATTGTTCGTTTGCGGGGGATTGAAGGTGCTGATGACACATATAGGTGGGTGGCCAGGCCATTATCAGCAGAACATATTGAAGATTATAGAGCAGGACCGTCCTGATATCTTTGTGTGCGGTCATAGCCATATACTCAAAGTGATGTACGACCAGGAGCACCGACTGCTGCATATCAACCCCGGTGCCGCGGGACGGCAGGGGTTTCACAAGGTGGGCACGCTGGTGCGGTTTACCATTGACGGGGTGCCCAAGGATTTGGAAATATTGGATTTCCCCAAGTTTGGCAACGCTAAATGATGTTGCCGAGGCGTGTGGAGGCTGTGGACGGGGGGGATGTGATTCTTTTAAACTGGGTTATATAAATTCTGTATATGTATCGCGTCCCTTCGGGACGCAGTTTACAAATGTCTTAGCGTCACGGCACTGCGCCTTCGGCTTGTACTGTGTTATTCATTTCTCACCCTTTCAGGGTGATTAATAGAAGTCCCCTATTTCCACGCGAGGGGTGAGATTCTCATCTACGTTGTATTGAGTGGAACGGTGGATGTCAACAACGGGTGATGCAGCGTCCCGTAGGGACGCGACAATGATTAAAAGAAAAGAGTATGCAACGAATAGAGTTTCCGGATGAGGATTACTGTACGGAGGGATGGTCTATTGGCGAGGTGTCGTTGCCTGACGATTTGTTTTGGGAGGAATGCTGGGGCTGTAGTTGGGCAAGGATGACGCCAATCACCACGATGACTATGCCGATGGGTTTTGACCATGTGAGCTGCTCCTGCCCGATGAGGATGGCGGCGATGAGCGAGAAGACGGGGATGACGTTGGTGAAAATGCAGGACGATGTGGCTCCCAGATGGGAGATGCCAATGTTGTAGAAGGCATAAGCCAGGGTGCTGCAGAAGACGCCGAGGATGAGGAGCAGGACAATCATTTTGGGCGAGTAGGAGAGGAGGGGCAGATTGCTGCCGTCGACAAGCAACATGCAGGGGAGGAAGTAGAGGCAGCCAAAAAGGTTTTGGTAGGCAGTGATGGTGATGGGACGGTAATGGTCGACGAGTTTAACAATAATGATTGTGAACACCACGGCAATGAGGACGGCACCGGCCAGCCAGGCCAGGCCGATGGGGTTGGTGTCGAGGTTGCCTTCGCCACCGAAGAGAAGCATGACCGAGAGGCCGATGAGCGAGAGAACGATGCCCACGAGTGTGATGCCTTTGATTTTCTCCTTGTAGGCCAAGGCCATGCCAAAGGGGACGAAGAGGGGGATGGTGGCCACGATGATGGAGGCCATGCTGCCACTGACCAGTTGCACTCCGCTGGTTTCGCAGATGCTGTAGATGAAAGGTTCGCACAGAGCCAGTAAGAGGAACCACTTGAGGTCGCCTTTGCGGATGGGCTCCAGACGTTTGGTGATGAGAAGCACGGGAATGGTGACGGCGGTGGCAAGCAGGAGACGGAAGGTGAGAATGATGAAAACGGTGATGTGGGGTTCGGAAACAAAGAGTTCCTTGGTCATGATGAAGCTAATGCCCCAAATGATGGAGGCGAGAGCCAGAAGGGTGTAGACAAGAGATTTTTTCACGATGAGGGTTGTGTGATTCGGGTTTTAGAGGGTAAATGTGTATATGCCTTGTTGGGGTTGCCCGTTGTAGAGAGTGAGAGTGCGCAGATGGGTGCCGCGAGGCAGCTGGAGGGGGTTGTGGTAGACGGGCGACTCGGGAGTCGGTGTGGTTCCGTCGGTGGTGTAGTAGACATAGGCATTGTCCACCTCGGTAGTGATGACAACCTGGAGGGTTTTGGAGTTGATGGGGGTGGAGGTGACGATGGGTTTGAAAGACCCTTTGCAGCAGTTGTAGCCGTTGTTTGCAAGGCGGGTTTTGTGGTATTCGATTTTCTGTTGGAAAAGGGACCAGTCCTTGCGGTCGGGTTGAGTCCAGAAACACTCGGCCAAAGCACATAGACGTGGCAGCAGCATGTATTCGGCTTGGGAATAGGTGTTGCAATAGTCTGTCCATAATTGGCATTGGCTGCCCCAGAAAAGAGGTTGCAACTGGGGGTGGATGCCGTGTGGCAGTGGGTCGAACTGGTAGGCCTTGAACAGGGTGAGGTATTGAGGGTAGGCGGTGGGGTGGAAGGCGGAGTCGGCTTGATAGTATTGGAGGTCGCAGTATTCGGGAGGGGAGGTGATGACGGGATGGCCCAGGGTGGCATCAGCGATGGCGTTCTTGTCGCCACGGTTGGCAATGAGAAGTGCTTCGGGGGTGATGCCTGTGCAGTCGGTCATCTCGTCGTAGGCTATAATCCGCTTGCCTTTGCGCAGCAGGTGTTGCTCTATCTGTCCGATGAGCCAGCCTTGCAGCTGCTCCTCGGAGTTGAAATGCTGGCTGTGTTTAAGGGCCTGGCATTTGGGACAGGTTTCCCAATTGTCCTTGGGGCAGTTGCCTCCACCCACATGGAAGTATTCGCTTGGGAAGAGTTCCACGATTTCGTCGATGATGTCGAGGAGGAAATCGAGGGTCTGCCCGTTGCCGGCACAGAGTACAGCGTTTGGCGACCAGCAGGGGCCGAGGGCAACTTGTTGCGGTTGTCCGGTGCAGGAAAGCTGTGGTTTGGCGGCAAGGATGGCACTACAGTGACCGGGTAGCTCTATGTGGGGGATAATCTGTATGTTGCGTTCGGCGGCGTATTGCACAAGGTGGGATATTTCCTCTTTGGAGTAGTAGCCTCCATAGTTGGCCTCTTCGCTGGGGCGGGGAGGCTCGGCACTGCCCCAGGGGGAGTCGGAACGGTCGACACGGAAGGAGGCAATATCGTTCAGCTCAGGGTATTTGGATGACTCTATGCGCCAGCCCTGGTCGTCGGAGAGGGTGAGGACGAAACGGTTGAGCTTGTAGGTGGCCATGAGGTCCAGATGCTTCTCAATCTGCTTGACGGTAAAGAAATGGCGGCAGACATCGAGGTGGCTTCCGCGCCAAGGGAAGCGAGGATAGTCGAGAATGGTGCATTCCTGTAGGGTGATGCGGCGGTAGGAGGTGTTGAGGATGTCGACAGGGAGCATCTGCACGAAGGTTTGGAAAGCGTAGAAAAGACCCGCCTCGGTGTTTGCACTGATGAAGATGCCTTGAGGCTTAACCTGCAGTAGGTAGCCCTCATCGCCCAGTTGGGGGTTGATAGAGTCGTTGATGGTGAAGAGGATGCAGTCGGAAGTGGGGGTGCCGATAAAGGAGGGACGCACATGCATTTTGCGCAGGGAGTTGGCTATGTATTTGGCAGTGGGGGTGTTTTGTCCCAGATTTTGAAAGCAGAGGCGAGTGGAAGAGGAAAGGGTGAAGGAGCGACCTTTGAGTACGCTGTAAACCGGTTCGGGGATTATATTGTAGTCTGAGACTTGTGTTTTTTTGCCGCACGAAACCAGCATTGCCAACAACAATAGCATAACGGCTGAGCAGAGGGGCAGAGGGGTGTGTTGCAATGAGAATATGTGTTTGTGCGGCATCGTGAAATAGGGATATTTCTTCTTTTCAAAATGCAAAGATACGAAAAATAATCAGTGTAGTGACCTGTTGAGATAGCAGTTAAGATTATTTAGGAGATAGTTGTATGACTTGGAATGGCGACTATGTCGGTTTGCAGTATGGGGGGAAGGAGGGTGGATGCATGTGTTTGACACGAGGATGGATGATTGTAATAACGTTGGCAAATGGATGGCACAATCACACAATAATAATATTATTTATACGTTATAGGGAATAACTACATGGTTTGGGTGGATTGTTCCATCCGGATGTAATTAGATAATAACAGTTTAATATGAAAGAAACAGATACGTCCACACTTCAGACTACTCCTTCGGCAGGGGCGGCAACGAATGCTCCCAACCCGAGTGCCAATTCTTTGAAAAGACTCTTTTCGGACACCATGATTTATGGCCTAAGCAGTATTGTGGGCCGTTTTCTAAACTATTTGCTTGTACCTCTCTACACCTACAAGATTGCCGCCACATCGGGAGGCTATGGCGTGGTTACGGAGATCTACGCCTATACGGCCTTGTTGCTGGTGATTCTCACTTTTGGGATGGAAACCACCTTCTTCTTCTTTGCCAACCAGTATAAGGACCGAGCGGACAAGGTGTTTTCTACGGCTGCCTTGGCAGTGGGTGGGGTGTCGGCTTTGTTTGTGCTGCTTGTAGTGGCGTTCGAAGGACCGGTGACATCGCTTATGGGCTATTCCGCCCATCCCGAATTTGTAGTGATGATGGCAGTGGTGGTTGCGGTGGATGCCTTTCAGGCCATATTCTTTGCCTTGCTACGGTTTCAAGGCAGGGCTTGGAAGTTTGCCATCATGAAGCTGCTCTTCATTGTGCTCAGCATGGGCATGAATCTGTTCATCTTTCTGCTGGCCCCGGGGCTCTATGAGTCGCACCCGTCACTGATGGGGTGGTACAATCCCGACTACCAGGTGGGATATATCTTTGTTGTGAACCTGATATGCACAACAGGCATGACGTTGGGTTTCCTGCCCGAATTGCGCAAGCTGCGTTGGGGAGTGGACCGCAAGTTGTTGGGGGAGATGCTGCGCTACACCTGGCCGTTGTTGTTGCTGGGCATTGTGGGCATGTTGAACCAGGTGGCGGACAAAATATGCTACAACCACCTTGTGCCCGGCGAGGAAGGACGTGTGCAATTGGGCATATATGGGGCCAGTTTCAAGATTGCCATGATTATGGGCATGATTACCCAGGCGTTCCGTTATGCCTACGAGCCGTTTGTGTTTGGCGGGGCACGCGAGTCGAACAGCCGCGAAAGCCAGGCGCAGGTGATGAAATATTTCATCATTTTCGCCCTGCTGGCCTTCTTGGTGGTGATGGCATATCTTGATATTCTGAAATATATTATCAGTCCGGGCTATTGGGAAGGACTTCGTGTGGTCCCCATTGTGATGATGGGCGAGATATTGATGAGTATCTATTTTAACCTCTCGTTCTGGTACAAACTCACCAAAAAGACTTGGTGGGGGGCTGTGTTTTCTGCCATAGGGTGTGCGGTACTGCTGGCCGTCAATATAATATTTGTTCCCAAGGTGGGGTATATGGCTTGTGCATGGGGCAGCGTGGCGGGATATGGCGTATGCGTGTTGCTCTCCTATTTTGTGGGTCGAAGCAAATACCCCGTCCCGTATCCGCTTAAGGCCATTGCCGGATACTTTGTTTTGGCACTGGGCCTGTATGCATTGAGCGTTTGGCTGCGTCCTGCCAGCACGGGTTGGTCTCTGGTGCTCAACACTGGGCTCCTGCTGGTTTATGTGGCCGTTGTGGTATACAACGAGCGGGAATTGCTACGCCCGATGCTGTCAAAGCTGAGAAGCCTTGTTTCCCATCGATAGAATTACACTAATAATCACTATAAAATGAAGCATCCTGCCATAATACGCTGTCTTGTCCTGTCGTTGCTGTTTCCAATGACGGCTGCTGTGGCGCAAGCCCAAGAGTATCCACCCGTCATACCGTTTGTGACACAGGGCACTGATTTCTGGGTGGCGTTTCCTTGGCTCAGTGTGGAAGGATATGACAATACCCATTTCTGCCTTTATGTGGTTTCCGAACGTGATTGTGAAGTCACAGTCAGCAACGAGGCCATGGATTATCATCAAACGTATCAGATAGAACGACGCTATATGGCTGGACCGGAAACCAATTACTTTGAGATTCCACGAAACGTAGCTTACTCGTCTGACGAGTACGTCCCCGGGCTTCCACCCGAACAGCAACCCGCCAACCAGCCATCCTATCGCTGTTTTCACATCACTTCCACCGACACCATCGCCCTCTATTCCCAATTGTTCCACCACTACCACAACCATTTTTCCCCTACAAACATACTACCCACCGAGATGTTGCGCGACGAATATGTATTGCAGATGGTCCCCCACACTCCCTACAACTGCGACCAGAAGTATGCAATAGTTGCAACCGAAGACAGTACTGTGGTTGATATTGTTCTCTCGGACACCACATGGATGGGTCACCGGGCGGGCGACACTATAACCGTGACCCTCAACCGCGGACAGTTCTACTATTTGCGCACTCCCATATTTTCTTACGAGGATGGATTCGGTTGGTTTCCGCCTAAACTAAGGTATCCCCACCACATTCTTGGTGCCACAATCCAGCCGCTATTGGCTCAACATATAGATAAATACGACCTATCTGGTACATTGGTCAAGGCTCGTGACTGCAAGCGTGTGGCCGTCTTTGCCGGTACGGGTACCAATGTTTGGGTCCCGGACTACGTATCACAGGAACGTAGAACTATTACCAATTGGCCTATTGCCATCTATAAACAGCTTGCACCTACCCGCTTTGGCGGTTTTGAACATGTGGTCTTCCCTATCTATCCTGCCGTTTTAGAAAAAGATAGTGCCTTTGTCCGGATTACTGCCCTTTACGACAATACTGTGGTTAGCTACGAGGGTCGTAATGTGGTCACTCTCAATGCCCGGGAAACCTATTGGTGTGTTTTTCCCACATATCTCAGACCGAGTATCATCCATACTTCCCGTCCGGCCATGTGTTACTACTATGGGTGGGACGATGGCACCTTCAACCATGTGCGACCTACAGAGTATTGGCTCAACTCCTGGGGCAATTTCTGCACCACTTGTTGGCATGATGAATCCAATAATCGTTATTTTAGACGATTCGAAACACATATAATAATCCAAAGTGACCAAACTGCAAATGTGAGACTTGACGCATATCCTCTCGACGACTCTTTATTCCATCCCATCCCTGGGACATCCTATTCGTATGCCAATTTTGACTTCTGGCCGCAAGTTGAAAGCGACCATGGCCAAGGCACCCACCAGTGGCGTTCGTTGGGTGGGGCACCCTATATGGCTATGATATCGCATGGTTTTTTACCCACCTATGTCGCGCAGTATCAGCCCGGCAATAGCTATATCTATTTTGGTGATGTCCTTGTCGACAGCATGCCCCAAGGCTATGGGCAGTGCCGATACGACTCTGTCGCAATGCGGGTCCACGCCGAGCATCCCGCCGATAGTATTGTTTGGGACTTTGGCGATGGCACCCCCCAAGTGGCTGGCCCCTATGCGGAGAATACCTCCTGCACACATCTCTACGACACCGCCGGACACTTCACCATCCGGGCTATTGTCATTTTCCCCTACGAAGGTTGTTTCACACGCCCCTACGACACCCTCTCCTGGGACATCGAAATCTATGGCCCTGTCGATTCCAATATCTATGTCAACCAATGCATAGGAGCCTACACTTTCCGCGACCAGACATACGAAACCAATGGTGTATACTCTTATTACGCTCCCCGCAATGGGCTGGAGTGCGACACTATGTTCCACATTCATTTCACCACCTGTCCCCACTGCTCTTACCATTCCGACACTATTTCACCCGACCAGCTGCCGTATACCTATAACAACGTTGTTTTTACCCAAGAAACCCACAACACCTTTATCCATCTCGATATTGGTGACGAGTGCGACAGCATCATCAACTACAGCCTTATTGTCATTCCCAATTGGGGCGAAAAACCCATCGACAGCGTTTTCATCCTAGCCCCCAACGTTTTCACCCCAGGCCTCTCCTCCAACAATATCTTCCAACTCTATTGCAGTCCCCATATCCTCCAGGCGCAAGTGTCCGTTTACGACCGCCGTGGCTCCTTTATCACCCGTTTCGACGGTCTTTCCGACCATTGGGACGGCACCGCCCACGGCCAGCCCTGCCCCCAGGGCACATACGTCTATTATGTCCGCTACATCGACACTCACGACCATTCCTGGAAGACATTCTGTGGAACCGTCACTTTAATCCGTTAAACACTAAACAACCGATTATATGCAACCCTCTCAAGTTAAATACACATTGTTTCTGCTTCTGCTGCTGCTCTCAAATGTAGCGGCTCGGGGGCAGTCCAACCCATTCGACCATCGGGGTGTACAATATGCCACTCAAGGCACCGACTTCTGGCTCTGTTTTCCCCCTACCCATTCGGGGTTCGGACATCATTATTCCCGGCTCTATGTTGTGGCCGAACGCGAATGCGATGTCACTGTCACCAACGAGCAGATGCACTACTCTTTCACCGAACACGTTATAGACCGGCTTCATGCCACTCCCTCACAAAACTATATTGAAATTCCCAACAACATCAATAGCTACATCGACACTATCTTCCGCGATGATAGCTACATCCCCATTCCTTTCTCCCAGCAGCCCGGTCGGTTACCACAGGCGCGGGGCATCCATGTCACCAGCACCGACACCATCTCTCTCTATCTCTTTGTCTATGCTGTTGGTTTCTCCGATGCCTGCAATGTTCTGCCTACCGAACTGCTTCGTGACGAATATGTCATTTCGGTTTACCCACGGGTGGAGAGTTCTTATTCCAACACTCCTTACCGTTCAGCTTTCACCGTTGTTGCTACCGAGGATAGTACCGTGGTCGATATCATCCTTGCCGACAATGATTGGGTTGGCCGTCATCCTGGCGACACTGTTACCGTCACGCTCAACAAGGGGGAGTTGTATTATGTCGGCAGTGCCGAAGCACCCGTCAATTTCCCAACGGCTACACAACATGAACCGCCTTTTCTCATTTACAATCATGCTTTCAACACCACGCATGTTTACTGCAACACTCCTGTCGACCTTACCGGAACTCGTGTCAAAGCCCACGACTGCAAACGTATAGCTGTTTTCGAAAGCAATCAAGACATCTTGTTACCTCATGATTATCCGGATTATTTTAATCCTCCACTCTCTTATGGCTCAAGCGACTATGCTCTCGAGCAGTCCCTCCCCCTTTCCTTCACCGGAACCATGTTCCTGCTCCCCAATCTCCAGTATTCCGATACCGATTATATGCGTGTTGTGGCCCTTGAGGACAGCACCGTTGTCATCATTACCGACGCCTCCCGCACCACCAACAACACGCGAAGACTCTTGATTGAAGCCTATCAAGTTGATTGGTTCCAGATGAATATAGGTGAGGGACCCTTCTATGTCACGACATCTCATCCCGTATTTGTCAAATACTATTCTATGGGTTGCAACGACTTTGTCGACAATAATTCCGGTCTCCATTCCTGGGGTGACCCCGCCGTCCTCAACATCATGCCTGTTGAATGGTGGCATGGCGGCGTTTCCCACCACGGCACCGTTACCGATGTCGACCAGGACAATAACCGCCGCACCCACCGCCCCTATCTGCACATCTTCACCCGCACTTCCGATGTTCCTTCCATCCGGGTGGACCATTACAGCATCGACACCGCCTTCCAGTCCATAAGCGGCACCCCCTACAGCTATGCCCTCTTCAATCGCTACAGCCAGTTCAACACCGAGGGCACTCATACCATCCGTTCCACCACCGGCGCCCCCTTCTATGCCATCTTCGACTCCCCCGCCTATGCCGAACGTCTCATGTTCAATACCTCTCAACGGCAACCCGGCAACAGTTTCCTCTATGTCAACGACATCTCCGCCGATTCGCTCAACCCCGACAGCATCATGTGCATGTACGACCCCATCACTTTCCGTTCCCTGTGCGAACGCCCTGCCGATAGCGTGTGGTGGGATTTCGGCGACGGCACCACCTGTGCCTTCTCCCATCTCGACAGCCAGTTCTCACAACCCCAGGTACACACCTATCAGGATACCGGCCGTTTCTTCATCACCTGCGTCTTCACTTTCGACTACGACAGCTGTTTCACCATCCCGCCCGACACCTTGCGTACTTCCGTCCTCCTGCACAATCACTACGACTCGGCTTTCTCTGTCCGCCTCTGCGAAGGGGCTTTCACCTTCCGCAATCATGTGTTCGATTATACCGACACTCACTATCTCACCACCTATTGGACCCCCTCCGGTTGCGACACCCTCTGGCAAATCGATCTCGTCACCTGTCCCCACTGCTCCTACGACTCCGACACCATTCCACCCGACCAGCTGCCATTTACTTACAACAACGTCATCTTCACCCATGAGGTGCACAGCGAATTTGTCCACATCGACATCGGCGACGACTGCGACAGCATCATCAACTACACGCTTATCGTCATCCCCTATTGGGGCGAACCGCCCATCGACAGCGTTTTCATCCTTGCCCCCAACGTGTTCTCGCCCAATCTCTCCAACAACAACATTTTCCAACTCTATTGCACACCCCATATCCAGGAGGCTCAAGTAACGGTCTACAACCGTTTAGGCAACATTGTGGCTCGCTTCGACGGCCTCACCGGGCATTGGGACGGCACCGCCAATGGCCAACCCTGTCCACAAGGCACCTATGTCTATTTTGTCAAGTATATTGATACCAAAGACCATTCCTGGAAGACTATCCACGGCACTGTTTCAATAGTCTATTAACAAAACAATCGGGCATCGGAAATACTTGTCCCGATGCCCGATGTTAGTGTGTTTCTCCAAACTAATAGGTCCACTCGCAGAGCGAATAGTATTGTGCGGCCAGTCCTTCGAGGTATATCATCTGGGCACAGCTTTTGCCACGCTGCGATAACTCTTCGGGGGTGTAGTAGTCCGAGGTGGAGTCATACTTGATGCAGCGGCACCGTTTGTTGCACGATGTCAACACTATGCATGCCAGTGCCAGCAGCATTGGCAGCCAAATCCATTTTCTTTTCATTGTTGGTGTTGGGGTATAAAATCTACAATGCGTTTTTCCTCGATGTTGCGCGAATGGCATGTGCCCACCACTTTGCCGTCTTCCACCAGAAACACAATGGGGCGTTGCCCGTATGTAATCAGGGCGAAGGTCATAGAGGGTATTTTGTAGCATGGGCGCAAAAACATAGCGGTGTCCAGCGTGAGGGGCGCCACCGTGCTGTCGTTCTCCGGGGTGAGGAATATCAGGGCGGCCGAGTCGAGGTTGTTGCGGCGGCAGATGTGCGTCAGTTTGGTGTCGGTCATCTGGCACAGCGGGCATCCGGGGGTCATGAATGCCAACACATGGTGGCCTTGGTCCAGATGCAACGCCTCCAAATCGCCGCCTGTGCCTATCGCGTGGGCAAACTCCTCGGCGTTATACAGCTCATCTTCCGCCCCGAAAAGCCAGTTGTCGGGTGCCGAAACGGTAAACACCACCACAAAGGGTGCCAGCACCGGCCATAACCACACATACCAACGTGGTTTCCAGTTCCACGGCCGTGCCTTCATGGCCCATAGCAGTAGCACTATCAGTAGGGCGTTCTTGACTATCGATTTTACGGGGTCCAATTCTATCAGCGAACCCATGCAGTGACAGCTGTCGGTGCGTCCACTCAGTGCGGAGTAGCCCAAAAAGAGTGTAAACACCACCAGCATCGCCATCGTGCAGGTGTCAACCAGCCGTTTCCAGATGTTGGCCAGCAGTCCTATGCCGCACAGCATCTCGGCCACTATCACCAGCCGTGCTGCCAGAAACGAGAGGGTGAGGGGCAGCAGGTGGTATGAAAATATGTAGAGTTCAAACGTGTCAATCTCGACCAGCTTGGCCACTGCCGACACTATAAAGAGCACTCCCAGCAACATGCGTGTTGCCAAGGCCGACCATTGCAAGTATTTGTTGCCAAACGGCGTCACCTGTTATTCCTCCACGCAGGTCACCTCCTGCATCTCGCGCACCAACTTGCCGTCTATCTGGCGTTCAATGCCCAGACGGGTTATCTTTTTACAGGGAAATCCTATTGTGGCGTCAACGTGAGTCACTATGGCACGGCCCCGGTCGTCCGTTGCCGTTGTGGTGGTGCATTTGCATTTAGTGTTTTTCGAACAGCCGCATACACACAGCAAGGCCACTGCCGCCATTATTATGGTAATCTTCTTCATTTTGTTCATCGTTTTTTTTGTGTGATACCCTATACTATTCTTCCTCCTCGTGGTTGGGATATACCACCAGCGAGTCAGCCTCGAAGGGGTAGTCGGTGCAGAACACCGTGTCGTAATACATCGTGTCCAATGCATCGTAATGTCTCACGTAGTATATGTTTTTGCAACTGCCGCCTTTTAGGGTGATAATGCGCACCAATTGGCTGCCTTTCACCGAGCAACGGCAATTCTTCTCCTTTGTGCAGGATGTCACTACCATCAATCCCGCTACAAGCATAAGGAACATTATTTTCTTCATAGTAGGTCGTAATATTTCAAATTGCAAAAATACAACTTTTTTTCCATATACAATTTTTTTTTGTGCATTATTGTACATATTCTTCCTTCTGCGCCATTCTGTCTTTGTTCTCTTGCTGCTGTCGAAGGCGTTTTTTTCCATTGCCCCGCTGGTGTGCCGCGGTTCGTCCCCCTGCTGCCTCCCATTCCATTTAGGGGACTTCTATTAATTGCTTCGAAGAGGCACACTCTCAATAACCCCGCACGTAGTGTGGGGATAATAAGCAACATAGAAACAGCGTCCCGGAGGGACGCGCTCTCAAAAGAGAATTTCTAGAAGTTGCCTTTTTTATTATGGCACTCGTTCCATCGAGGTCCCTTTTTTTATAATACCTCTTTTTTTTACTTTAACTTTCATATTTACAATGAAATATGCATAAACCTCGCTTTCCCGCTCCTACAACTCCTCCAAAATGCATTTTTTTTGCCTCATATTGGTACTATTTTCTATTTTGGGTTTTCTCTTCCCGGTTAAAAATTCTCTTATTTATTTTATCCTCTCCAATCTTCTGAAATGTATATTATATCTCATGTTTCATCGTTTTCTCTTTTATTGTATCCTTGATTCAGTTGTTTATTTTTTATTTTTTATATTGATATATGGAAAAAAAGTAGTACTTTTGCATCCCCCTAGTAGAAAAAATACAGAACATTTTTATAGTAAATACATTTAAATTTTTTTATCAGTTTAACAATTTGTAGTGATAATAATCAAACAAAAAAATCAATATTAATGATGAAGAAAAACAGAAACACCTATTTTGCACCCAGTGTCAAAGTTGTAAAGTTTGTGGTTGAGCGCGGCTATGACAGCGTCATAACCACTCAAGACTCCGATGTCTTTGGAGAGAACCTTATGGGCCAGTATCAGGAGAAACAAAGTTGGACAGGTTCTTTCACCACCAACGGACAAAACACAAACCATTTTTAATAGTAGGAGGTTATTGAACATGAAAAGATTTGTTTTAGCTATTACTTTGCTGGCTGTTGTGTTGATGACCGCTGGCTGCAAAAAAGATAAGGTTTACACTAACGGCATTCCGGCCACTATCACCCATTACAATGGTGGCAAGGATGCTAAAGTTTATGTCGATGCCGCCAACTATTCGGTGTGGCACAATGGCGACGCTGTAAAGATTAACGGCTATGATGAAACTGTCACCGACCCTCATAGTGATAACCATTATATCGCCTCTATTACTCATAATCAGACTGGCACCCACTATGCCATTTTCCCTGCTTCGGCTGCATCCGATTCCTACTCTGAATCGTCTACTCCTGTCACCTTGCCTGCCGAGCAGACCTATTCTGTTGATGGTAACGGCAATCAGGTTGTGGATGCCCTTATGGCCGCCAAAGGCACCAAAAGCTTGAAGTTCTATAACCTCTGTGCCCTGCTTCGTGTGGAAGTCCCTGCCAACACCTATGTCAACTATATCGCCGTGAGCACTGTCGAGGGTGACGCCCCCATGTGCGGCAGTGGCTCCGTGAGTTTCAGCAGCGATGTCCCTGTGCTGACCATGGGCAGTAATACCTCCACCGTTGTGAAACTCAATGTTGAGGCCAGCCGTGCCGATGGCAAATTCTATGTTGCCGTTCCCGCCACCAGTGGCAAGAAATTTAAAGTTTCTGTCTATTATCGCAGCACCGAGGAAGGCATTAATCACTACTTGGCAAAAACCGTTTGGCAATCCACTGCCCTCGGCATTGCTGCCAACGAAATTGGCCCCGTGAATATGGGCACATTCGAAAACCGCCGCGAATATGTTCCCGGCCAGTATTCTGTCTCCTCCACCAAGAAAGTGATGTTCTCCAGAGGTAACCTGCAATATGTTGGTGGTACTTATTCCGAAGAGTCCAGCTGGAAATTCAACCAGAACCAGTACGATTTGGGACAATACAACAGTGCTGGCAATTCCAATTATTTCTCGCAATATACTGAAAATAGTTCGAATCCGGCTGTATTGTCAAACAATGATAGGGGTGCTACTATTGACTGGGGTACGCTTTTCGATAATAACGACAATAGGCATTGGTTCACTATGACTGAGGCCGAATGGCTGTATCTGCTCAACTCCCGTGTGGGTGCCGGTATAGTGGATCATTCCTACACACTTGGCAACGTTGCAGATGTAAACGGCCTGATTCTGTTCCCCGACGGGTTCAATTTCAGCAATTTCCCCACTGCTGCCGGTAGTGCACCGACCTCCTATGACGCTCAAGCTACAAGCTATACAACTTGCAGTTACACCGCTGAGCAGTGGAGCTATCTGGAGAAAGAGGGCTGTGTATTCCTTCCCGCAGGTGGATATATTGGTCACAACGATAATCCAGGTATCGCTCAGCATGATTATAATGCAGTCGGCTGGTATCGTACAATGACCCCTGCAAATATTCATAACAACTCGGCTCAAGCCCTTCATTTTACTGCTACTGGAGTGAACACTGTAGGTAACCATACTGGTTATGGCTACTATGTACGTCTGGTCTATGCCATCGAAGCTATTGCCAAATAGTTAACCCCACCGATACAAACCACAAAAGGGCAACGCACCGCGTTGCCCTTTTCTTATTTTTATTTTGCCCTTTCCCTATTTCACCCTTATGGCCGATTTGTGTAAAAAATGCCCTATCATTAATCACGATGCACATTCCCCATTCGTCCGTTGCGTCTCCATTTCGCCTACCAACCCATCAAAAGCCTTATCCCATTCCGCTGCCTCTCTCATCCGGCGCAGCTTCTCTGTAGTTTCTCTGTAGCTTCGCTATATATTAAGCCCTTGCTCACCTTCTATTCACTTTTTCTTAACCGCAGTGGTGAAAATCTAATTGTTAAGGAGTTGCTACACCGTGAAGGGAAAGCGGAACGGGAACAAACTGGGGGATATAATCAATAAAAGTGGAAACAGGGTTGGGACAAAGCTACGCTGAATTGTGGTGCTATCCCGGTTGATGCTGTTGCAGGGAAAATATGACGCACAATTTATTTGGCATACAAGTTGTTGTATTCCTGCTGAAGGGCTGTGGCTTATTTTATTCGGCACAGCATGATTCCATCCCTTATGGGGAGCAGGATGTTGTCCACACGCGGGTCGTCGGTGATAATGGTGTTGAGTTTTTGTATTACGCGTGTTTCACGCTCGCAGCGCAGGCTGCCACTTTCTGTCTCGGGGCTGAGGAGCACACGGCCGTACCATAGCATGTTGTCGAATAGCATTATGCCGCCTTTTTTCATTTTAGGCAGCAGGAGAGAATAATAGAGTGGGTAGTTTTCTTTGTCGGCATCGACAAAGGCCAGGCCAATGCCTGTGGGCAGGGTGGGGATAACCTGTATGGCCGGGGCGATATGGAGCTGTATGTTTTCGCCCATGCCTGCCATGAGGATGTGTTTGCGGATAAGGGGCTCGTATTCCTCGTTCGATTCGATGAGATGCAATGTTCCGTGGCCGCTCATTCCGCGAGCCAGGCACACCGAGCCGTAGCCTGCATGCGAGCCTACCTCAACGGCTATTTCGGGCTGTACTATCGAGGCCAGCATTTGAAGCAGGACGCCCTGGTAGGGCGACGACGCCATGTTGGGGTTGGCGGTATGGAGCGCCACAGAGCGGAATACCTGGTATATGCCATCGTCGGGCATTGAGGTGTGGGCGGCGCAGTATTCCTCGATAGGCGTCATGATAACGATTATGGGGTGGATAGGTGTTAGAGGCTGCGGAGCAACTCTTCGAGCTGGACTTCGTCGTGCACCAGCACTTCGCGTGCTTTAGAGCCGTTGTAGGGCCCCACAATGCCGGCGGCTTCAAGCTGGTCGATGATGCGTCCCGCGCGGTTGTAGCCCAGTTGCAGCTTGCGTTGCAGCAGCGAGGTGGAACCGAACTGGCTGGCCACCACCAGGCGGGCGGCGTCGTTGAAGAATTCGTCTTTCTGTTTGGGGTCGAAGTCTTTGTTGGGCTCTTCGTTCTCGTCGAGATATTCGGGCAGGAGGAACCCGTCGGGATAGCCGCGCTGCGAACCTATGAAGTCGGCCAGTTCCTCAATTTCCTCGGTCTCGATCAGTGCGCACTGCAGTCGCACCAGGTCGGAGCCGGAGAGCGAGATGAGCATGTCGCCACGCCCAATGAGGCGTTGGGCACCGCTGCAGTCGAGGATGGTGCGGGAGTCGATGCCGCTGGTTACCTTGAAGGCGATGCGTGCGGGGAAGTTGGCTTTGATGGTGCCAGTGATGATGTTGGTGGTGGGGCGTTGGGTGGCTATGATGAGGTGGATGCCCACGGCACGTGCCAGCTGGGCGAGACGGCAGATGGGAAGCTCAACCTCCTTGCCTGCGGTCATGATGAGGTCGGCAAACTCGTCGATTACCAACACGATGTAGGGGAGGAAGCGGTGGTTGTTTTCGGGGTTGAGTTGACGATGGATGAATTTGTCGTTATACTCGGTAATCTTTCTGACGCCTGCACTCCGAAGCAGTTCGTAGCGTTGGTCCATTTCGATGCAGAGCGAGTTGAGGGTGCGGACCACTTTCTTCACGTCGGTGATGATGGCTTCGTCGCTGTCGGGCAGTTTGGCGAGGTAGTGCCGTTCTATTTTATTGTAAAGCGAGAGTTCAACCTTTTTGGGGTCGACCATGACGAATTTGAGTTCGGAGGGGTGCTTTTTGAACAGAAGGGATGCAATGACGGCGTTGAGACCTACCGATTTACCCGTGCCGGTGGCACCTGCCATGAGGAGGTGGGGCATTTTGGCGAGGTCGGTAACAAAGGGTTCGTTGCTGATGGTTTTGCCGAATGCTATGGGCAGCTCCATTTTGTTGCTGTTGCGGAAAGCGTCGCATTCGAGCATGTTTTTCATCGACACTATCTGTGGCCTTGCATTGGGCACCTCTATGCCCACAGAACCCTTGCCGGGTATGGGGGCGATGATGCGGATGCCGAGTGCCGAGAGGCTGAGGGCGATGTCGTCCTCGAGTCCCTTGATTTTGGAGATGCGGATGCCGGGGGCGGGCTTTATTTCGTAGAGGGTGACGGTGGGGCCAGGCGAAGCGGTGATTTCGGTGATTTCGATGTTGTAGTTGCGCAGTGTCTCTACAATGCGGTCCTTGTTGTTCACCAGTTCCTCTTTGGTTACTTTCACGTTGCGGGTTTCCCAGTCGGTGAGCAGGTCGGTGGAGGGCATTTGGTATTGCTTCAGGTCAAGGTGGGGGTCGTATAGCTCGTCCACGGTGTAGTGATGGCTGGTGTGCACTGTTTCGAACTCAGAGTAGTGCGCCTGTTCTTCCTCCTGTGGGGCGTCGGACAGATGCGACTGGGTGTCCTCGATGTTGAAAGTGATATCCGAACTGGGCGGTGCCTCGGGGTTGTCCTTCTTGGACGATTGTGCCCGTTGGTTGATTCGGGCAAACTCGTCGTCGATGGAGAAAGTGACCTTCTCGAGAGTTTCCGGAGTGGGTGTCTGTTGGGTTCGCTGTGGGTTCGGTGTAGGTTCGGCTGGAGTGGGAACCTCCGCTTCGGTTGGCTCGGCCTCTTGGCTTTCCTTGGGCTTGGGGGCGGGGATAATGGATTTGATTTTGTCGAGGTCGATGTTGACTTTGGGAGGATGTATTTTCACCTTGTGGATGAAAATCAGTACCACTATGGCAAGGAAACCAAACAATACAAGGGTTCCCCACTTGATGAGATGGTCGCACGACTCGGCAATGAAGTTGCCGGTAACACCCACATAGTTTCCTATGGTTGGCGAGTGGGTTAACCATTTGCCTGAGATGTATCCCAATACCGTAGAGAGCCACACCATCCAAAAGAGGGTAACCCAGGAGGTGCGTTTCAGGGGTAAGGGGTTGACTTTCCATAGGTGCAACCCGAAGAGGAAGAGCAGGAACGAGAAACCAAACGAGGCAATGCCGAAGGTGTTCTGCACCAATAGTGCCGACAGGTGGTAGCCCACGGTGCCCAATACGTTCTCGTGTGAGGGCCATTTCACAAAAAAGGAGATCATGGCCACTGCCATGAATACGGCGAACAGCATATAGCATGCTCCCCTCAGGCGGCGGCATCGTTCGGTGCGCCAGAACTCTTTGAATTTGCCTGTGGGACGTACTTTTTTCTTCTTCTTTTGTGATTTGGTGGACTTGGACATTTTGCTTTTGTTGATTGTGGGCGGTTGCCTGGGGTGTATTGAACGGAGTTGTATTTTCTGGGGGTTGAGAGTGTGGATTTAATAGTAAAATGCCATAGTAACCTTGTTAGGGTAGCCACTATGGCATTTTATTATTGCAGGGGGGAAGGATTATTAGTCTTCCAACAGCTCGATGGCATCTTTCAGCTCACGCTGGAAAGTCTCGAACTCTTCGCCACTGGCATCTTTGTAGCCGGCGGGGAGAAGCATATCCACTTCTTTCACCTTGCCTTTGATGATTTCGGTAGCGGTATAGGTGATGGCACGGCCTTCGCCAGCTTCCTGGGTGAACACCAGCGGGAAACCTTTTATGGAACCCAGGAGGATGCAGTATTCAGGACCAATCTCGGTGGTGTACCAGCAAATGGCGGGGTTGTCGTTGCCCTCTTCGTCGTAGCGGTGCATGATGAGTTTCTTGGCGGTGTAGCCGAGGATTTCCTTGGTCTCGTCGGCATTCTCGTAGTAGTAGTGACCGGGCTCGGTGTCGACTATATAGCCGCTGTCGAGTTTTTCTTTGGAGGTTTCGTCGCGGATAAGGAATTTGCCATCGCCGGTGTAGGTCTCCAAATCAATGCCATTGGCGGCAAGGTAGGAGATGTAGGGGCTGAAGTCGGCGGCTTGGGCGACTTTGAAACCGTTCTGTGTGGTTTGGCCTAAGCGGATTTGGTTGTCGTATACTTTTACCTCTACTATTGATTGTTCTGCAGGTATTTTGACATCGACTTTACCAGTGCTTTCAAGCTGGTATTTCACAATGCCACGGAATGAGTTCTGAGCGCTTGCGGCACCCATGGTAAGCAGCATGACGCTGACTGCAATTAATAACTTCTTCATTTTGGGTGTTGTGTTTTTGTATTTATTTCCCGTATAACGTTAAAGTGTGGAAAAAATTATTATGTCTCGATAAAAAATCTTCTTGGTGTTGAAAGGAAGCTACCAGTTCAGTGGAAGCACAATGTTTTCTACCAGATGGGCATCGGCAAAGAGTGGGGCTATTTCCTCTTCGCTGAATCCGGCTATGCCACAACCTATCTTGGTGACCAGGAAGGTGTATTCCGGATGTTTCTGCGCGAAGGCGATGAATTCGTCCACATAAGGCTTGATCGTTTCCACACCGCCCTGCATGGTGGGAATGGCATAAGATTGGCCTTGCAAGCCAACGCCTTGGCCATAGATGGCACCGAAGCGTTCGTAGGCCAGCCGTGCGGCTCCACCGCCGTGATGGCCGGCCAGATTGCTGCCGAAAACGAATATCTCGTTTGGCTTCAGGTGAGTGATGAAATCGGGCGTGTGCATAGGTGTGTGGGTTTAAGATTGTGGATGCCTTAAATTAGTTGTTTATGAATGTGCGAGAGCCCCAGTCGTCGCCCAGTTTGCCGCCAATAATCATGCTGGGTTCCTGTAGTTTGCCTTGCAGGGATGACTCGTAGGCCTGATTTTTGGTCACATTGTTGAACAGGTCTTGGAAAGTGATCTCTCCACGGGTGTATTTCAGCTCCTTGAGGATGTAGTAGGTGAAGAATCCATGGTGCTGGTCGATGAACGAATAGGCGGTTTTGTCGCCATCGGCGGCCATGAAGATGACAATGTCGCTCCTGACACGCGGCGTGCGGTAGCGTTTGGATTCCTTCTTGATGGTGAAGAATTGTTTACCGCTGCGCTGAACGCCGTCGAAGCTGGCGTCGATGATGAATGTATAGCTCAGTGCTTCCACACGGTTGAACCATCCGGTAAGGGTGTCGAACGAGATGCATTGTTCAAGCACTCTCTCGGCGTCGCGGCCTTTCAGTTCGATGTCGGGAGGCAATATTCCGTCTTTGCTGCGGAATGCGCGGATTTTGCTTACATCTATGCCGCTGGGCATGAGGTAAGGGGCGAACTTGGAGTTGGTGATGCCGTGTCCGGCATAATAAATAATGATGTGCACATCACCGCTCTGGGCTTTGATAATGTCTTTGAGCCAGTGTATGCCCTCGTTGTAGATTTCCTGACGGCCAGCGTTGTGCAGCACTTTTACATGGCGGGTGGGGATGCCGAGGGTGTGCACAAAGTATTGGTGCAGTACGTCACCGTCGTTGCTTGCAAATTCGCAGTTGGGCAGCGGGGCGGTGTATTCTTCGTCGGCTATGATGAGGGCGTAAGTCTTGCTGTTGATGTTCTCCTCAATAGAAGGAATGTTGAAATCGACGTACTCATCGTTTTGGAGGGCGGCTTCCATGGCACGTGCGGCATCGTCGAAAGCGCCATGCACCACTATCTGCAGGCTGCTGCGGCGGTAGTGTGGGCCGGTCATGTCGAAACAACGGGTAATGAACCGGTAGTCGTTGATGGTCTGTTTGAGATTGCTGATATTTTCATCGAGGAAGCTGCGCACGCTCTGTGCACGCAGATAGGCCAACTGTGCATTGGTGGTGATTCCATCCTTCTGATCGACAGATATGCGCACATTCTCATCGTTGAAGATGGCGGGCATGTAGCGGAAATCGCCGTATTCGCCATTGTAGTTGATGTGGGCAATCTCGGCCGCGTCGGTAGTAGAGGTGATGGTGATAGTGGTTTGACGACCTTTGCCGAAAATGTCGCTCAGTTCTTTTTCTATCATGGTCTTGGTCAGATTGCAGATGGCGCGGCAGGAATTTGACGTAGACCACAGGTATGCTGCTGAGGGGTAGTCGTCTTCTGTTCCCTCAAAGTGGTGGCAGTTGTACGAAATATTGTAGATGAAGTTGATTTCGGGCTTGCCATCCTCGGTCGTGTCTTCCTGTACTCCGGTAGTGATACGCACAAAAGTCTCATCGTAGAGCTTTTCTGAGTTCGGCAGGTTGATAAGCATTTGCTGGATTTGTTTGTTCATTTGCTTCTCGCGCTGCAAAGTGGTTTGGCGCAAGCGTTTCAGGATGAACGAATGGATATCGTCATTGTATTGATGTTCGGTTTGAGCAGATAGTTCCGGCCCTTGGGCGTAAACGCTTGCAGGCAAAGCTATAACAATGGCTAATGCTGCCATAATCAGGGCTCGACGAATGTTGTTCTGAGTTGTTTTCATTGCACAATGGATATTATATTTCAAAATGCAAAATTATATCTTTTTATTGGATTGATAAACGCTCTTCCTGAAAAATAATCAACGGCAAAATGTTGAAATAATTTGATGGGATTGTTTGCTGCTTTTTTTCGAAATGTGTTCAATAGTATATCCAGCCCGCGTTTCTGCAAGATTGCAGCCCGCTTCGAGTTCTCATAAAAACAAATGCGATGCACCGGGAGGGGTTCGTCGGTGCATCGCATTGGGAAACGGATTGCTGTTTTTATCGTATCACTATGCGGTGTGCAGGATTGTCGGCTACCTGTACCAGATAGACTCCCGCTGCCGAGAACCGGAAGCTGTGGCTGTTGTTGGGGCAGTAGGTGGTGGAAAGCATACGCCCCACGGCATCGAATATTCTGACGGTCTGTCCGGTCACACCTTGCACGGTCACGGTATGTCTGTCAGTGGTGATAATGATATTGCTGCCAGCAATATCGTCAATGCCCACACTGTCGGCAACAAACTGGGCCGAAAGGTCTATGTCATCGGTCACAAGTATGTGCCGCGGGTTGTCGCCGTTGCCGTCGCTCCAATTAAGGAAATGGTTACCCCACACGGGGATGGCTGCAATTTCCACTATGGTACTGTCAGTGTACCGGCCGGAACCAACCACGATACCCATGTCTGGCTGCAGCGAAATCAGCGATAGCGTGTAATGGCCAATCGGTATGTATCGTTCCACATAGGTGGTGTCGTATATGTAAATAGTGTCGTTCTGCTCGCCTGTGCCGAAATGGGCGGTATACGTGGCCGACTCATTGGCAGTGAAACTTCTCACAGCGTTGCTGTTGCCGTCGCTCCATTGCACAAAGTGGTAGCCAGCCTTGGCGTTGGCTGCAATGGTTACCAATGCCCCGTGTTGGTATGTGCCGCCGCCCGAAACGGTACCCTTGTTGGTGTCGGCCGAGAGTACGGTGATTTCGTACTCCAACGGGGTTTGAGTTACCTTGATGTCGTCTATAAGCAGGGCGGCGCGGGCTGTAGTGTTGTGGTGACGGAAGGCGATATGGATGTTCTGTCCGGCATAGGCGTTGAGGTTAAGCGTGCGCATAGTGAATCCGGGCTGCGAGAGGGTGGTTTGGTAAGCGGCAGCGGTGCCGAAGTCGCTCACGTCGTTGCCGGTAGTGGAAATGTATACTGAGTAGTGTTGGTTGAAAGAAATTGTGTCGGCAGCACCGTCATACCATGTGAGAGTGTAGTTATAGCCGTTGTCCAATCTCAGCAGGGGTGTTACCAGCCAGTTGTCGGGCGAGATGCTGGTGTGGTTGATATACGAGTCGGAGGCTATGGAGCGAGAACCGCCGTGTGCGAACTCGGCTCTGAATGGCGAGTACTCCCAGTTGTTGTTGTCTCCGTTGTGGTCTATGATGTTCCAGCACGACATGTCCTCGGTGACTTCGAAACTCATGCTGAACGGCATCGAGTCGACAGCGCAATTATTCACAGTCACTGTCAGGGTGTCGCGGCACAGGGTGCCCGCGTGGTTGGCGGTTACCACAATATTGTAGATGCCGGGATTGAGCCAGTGCATGGTGATGTCCGGGCCTGTGGCGGTGACTAAGGTGTCTGACTGGATGCTCCAGGTGAATGTGGCCGAGTCCGCCCCCACGGCGTGGTAGCTGGTGGGCATGCTTGTACCGGTGACGGTAGGGCCTTCGATGGAAACCGTCTCGGCCGGTGTGCTGCTGTTGGCAAGAATGGCCTTTATCATCCAGGAGCCGTCGACCGACCCGTGACTGGCCACGCTCAGAGGTCTCCAGCGACGCCCTCCCACCACAGTAATCAAGCTGCTGTTAGAGTCGCCTACATAGGTACAGGCCGATGCCGGATAGGCGTTGGTGCTGTTGACAAAAGTGACCCACAACTTCTCTGTCGGGTTCAGATGTACCGGCACGGGAAGGTGTATTGTTTTCCATTCGGCAGCGGTTATTGAGCGGAACCGTACGGTTTTGGTGGCCAAAAGTGTGTTTTCGCGGGTGCTGTCGCCTTGATAGATGTTGAGCGTGTAGGTGCCAGTGTCTTGTATGTAAATCATTGCATCGGTCAGCACGTTGCGATGGCTGTGCAGCGAGTCGGGGAACATGATGCCCCACAACATGGTGCCGCCGACGCCCACGGTAGTCACTACCGGGTTGTTTTGGCAATAGGATATTGTGTCGTCGGGAATGACAGGCTCTTCGAATATGGCGCGGGTCATGAGGCTGTATTCATAGCCGGAGGGAGAAAAAGAGCTGCCGGTGAGCAGTGCATTGGTGGTGCCGCTGCCATAGGTGATGGGGGCGGGGAAGGGGATATTGGGCGAACGGAAGGTGATCCACAACGCCTTGGTGCCGTCGATAGCCACAGGGGTTGAAAGATTGATGGTGTACCAGGAGTCTATCATTGTGGAGTCTGCTACAATCGATTGTGTGGCCTCCGACGTGGTTGGATTCCGGGTTCCGGTATACACCGTGAGATTATAAGTGCCAGCTTTCGGTATGTACAGTTGAACCTGTGTCAGGTTGTGGCCAGGGGTGAGGGTGGAGGCGGGCAGCTTGATGCCGAAATAGTTCTGGGAGGGGGTGGCACTGCCGAAATTGAGTATGTGGCGGCCGGTGCAATAATATAAAGTATCGCCGCTGAGTGGTTCGAAGTTGGCGGTGAAGTTGTAGGTACCGCCGTTGACGTTCATGATGCGGGGATTGGTGCGGAGGCCGTCGCTCCAGCCCACAAATCTGCAGCCTGCGGCAGCGGTGGCTGTAAGGGTGATTGAGGTATCGGCAACGGTGAAAGTGCCACCTCCGGTCACGGTGCCATAGCTGCTGTTGTTAGATGACACGCTGACGTGGGATACCGTGCCAAAATCGGTGTTGGGCACAATGCCTATGATGGCGGAATTTGTTGTGTTGAACGTGTGGGTTGGGTTGCTGCCGATGCCGCCGCTAACGGGGTTGAGGCTGCCCATGGCATAGTATCCGTCGCAGTTGCCGTTCCACCCCCAGTTGAAGTGGAACATGCCCAGATTGTTGTATCCGTCGCACACGAAGCTATGACCTCCCGAGCTGTCGCGCCCGTCGTAGAGAATGGGTCGGCTGCTGTCCAGTTCGCTCATCAGAATGGCGCACCACAGAGAGTCGGCATAGTCGTCCTTGGCTATATGGTGCAAATCGCTGCGGTATTTGAAATAGTTGCGGAAGGCGTTTTCGGCGCAAGGGAGAGTGTAGGAACTCTCTCGGAAGTTGTATGCATTGCTGCCCCCATTCGACGAGATGTTGTAGTCCATTTCAACCGCGATACCGGCATGATAGATAAGGGTGGCCACCGCTGCCACTTCGGTGGCGGTGCTGGAGCTGACCAGCTGGTTGGGCATGTGGGTCCAGTCGTAGGCGGTGGTGCCGAAATTGGCGCTCAGGGAGCCGTAGGTGCTGTGGGTATAGGAGTATGAGCTGAATCCGGTGTCGGGATGGTTCCAGTATTTCATGATCTGGGCCACGGCGGTGGCCACGCAACCGGTCACTGTACTCTGGCTCGAAAGGGTGTCGTAGGGGCAAAGGCTGTTGTAGTAAGTGCCTTGAGCCCAGGTGGTGGACAGGAGGGGTGCAACGGCGGTGTTCCCGGGAGTGGTGGGCAACTGGTTGTTGAGCAGATTATGCCATTGCTGTGTGGGGGCGTTGTCGCCGTTTCGTGGCTGAGTTTGGATAGGATTGGACTCGAGCTCTTTGAAATAGCGTATCTGCGCCTCGTAGTCCTGAAGCCACCCCATTATGTTGTCGGGCATGTTTTTGAACGAGAAGGAGGTAGTGGTGGAATAACCCAGAATGGGCATCACACAATCGTCGGCCGAAACCAGTACGAAGCCCTTGCCGTTTGAGGCTTGGAACACATAGAATTGTGTGAAAGGTGTGGAGGCGGATATGTCCTCGAACGATGTGTTTGCGGCTCCCATTAACCGCATGAAATTTGTGGCTACGGTATGTGCTTTTTCGACCGTGACTTTTTCGGCGTGGAGAGGCAGTTGCAGGGTTAAAATACCCAATAAAACGAATATTGTTAATTTCCTTTTCATTTCAGTGCGTTGTAATACAGTATTTTGTTTATAACCTATGCTTTTATTGTAAAATGCAAATATAAGTTATTTTTTTGTATTATCGCCTTATGGTTGTTGTTTGTTTCGCGTCTTTCTATAATCTGTAAGAATCTGTAAGTAGGAGAAAAGGGATTGGTTATTGATGTGGATATGGCCGGGAGGATGGCGAGTTGTGGCTGCATGTTGAAAGATGCTGGCTTGGGAAATATGGATATGATGCCTTTTGGGAATAATGAAAAATAACCGCCGCTTGAACCCAAATCGGACATTAGACCGACGAGTATAATCTTTCTCGCTTATTCATGTCTCTTTATGCCATATCAGCATTTCTTTCGGCATCTTGTCCACATCCCTGTCTCGCCGTAGCCCGCTATGTCTTCGCCAGCGATGCGGCCAATCTGCTCGAAACAAATACTAATCTGGCATAAACCCTAATGACCGATTTGGGTTGAAAAAGTGGGATTGGCGGCAGCATGAGCGTTGGAAGAATGGGATTTACCCGGAATGTAGGAAACACGTTTCCGCCCAGGTGAGGAGGAAACGGTAGGAGTGATAAAGAAAGTAAACTATTGCTTCTCGATGCGGAAGGTGAATTTGCGCTGGAGACGGTGGCGCATTAAGTATAATACCCATCCATAGATGCATACAACAAGGATGGTGATAAGGGCTATCCAGAGTTCGGGCAGTTTGAGGATATAGAGAACGGAGAATGCGACAAGCATGACTAATGCCGGGAGCACGTAGGCAATGAGCACGGCTTGGAGTCCGCGGCCGGAGTTGATGATGACGGTGACACGGTCGTCGGGCTGGTAGTCTTCCCAGTGGGGAGTGTCGATGTCAACGAGTTTGTCTTTCTTTTCGGAGAAGGTGCAGTGGGCGTGGGCCTCGCATGAGCCGCAGGCACTGATTACCTCCATTTTGACTTGTACGTGGCCGTCGGCAGAGTGGACGACGACTCCGGGATGGGTTGCTATTGTCTCCATGAGCGTGGGGCGTTTTTACAGTTCTTTACGCAGTGTCCTTTGGTGTTCATTTTGTGAACCTCATTATGGTATACCACTTCGGCGCGGCCCCACTCGAATGGGGAGGCTATGTCGAACACGGGAGAGATGAAGAAATCGCCTTTGGTGTCGATGTAACCCCATTTGCCGATGCAAACCGGGGCGAGGCCGTCGGAGAATTGGTAGGCGTTTTCGAAGCAGGGGTAGACCACGGGGCGGCCTTGGAGGTCGACGTATCCATAGCGATGGTCTTTTTCGACGAGGGCGAGACCATCGTGGAAGCGGTAGGCTTCGGAACGGTAGCCGCTATTGTCGTATTCCATTGGCAGGATGATTTGGCCAGAGGTGTCGATGATGCCCCATTTGTTGTTAATGGAGACGCTGGCGCGTTGCTGGTCGAAGAGGCCTGCCACGTCGTATTTGCAGGGGATGACTTCACGGCCTAGGGTATCGAGGTAGCCGTATTTCCCGTCGCGTGCTACAAGAATGCGTTTGTCGGTGCGGCCGATGAGTTCGGTGTAGATGGGTTCGGTGAGTTGCTCGAAGCGGTTGTTGTACATGGCCAATCCTTCATCGTCGCCAGCAAAGAGAAGGCCTTGGTACATGGAGGTGACTATTTCGTACTTGATGGGGAAGACTTCTTTGTTGTTGCGGTCAATCATACCGTATCGGTCGTATTTCTTGACCACAGCAAAGCCTTCGTAGAAAGGGAAGGCGTATTCGTAGGAAGGCGGGATGACGATGTTGTTGTCGTGGTCGATGTAGCCGTAAAGGAGAAGGGTGCTGTCGATATCGATAGCGGCGACGGCAAGGCCTTCGTTGAACGATGACACAGCACGGTAGATGAAGGGGATGCGCAACTGACCGAGCGTGTCGAAGAAGCCGTAGAGGCTGTCCTTGAGTACCATAATCATTCCGTCGGTGGGGTAGTTCACATCTTTGTAGATGCAGGGGATGACTTCCACGCCTTCGCGGTTGATGAGTCCGCAACTGTCGTAGTTATGGTATACTTTGCAGTATTCGCCGTGGAAGTGGTCGACGAACATGTATATGTTCGGAACGATGACGCTGCCGTCCTCACGTTTGAACCCGAAGAGTTCGCCGTCTTGTGTGGTTTGGATGCCGTCGATGAAGACAAGTTCGCAGCCGCATTCCTCGTCGTCGATATATTCAACTTTTTCCTGTGCATGGAGAGTGAGCGCCAGGAGTAGGATTGGGATTAAGAGGATTTTCTTTTTCATAATGAATGATTTTTTGGATTGATGAATAGTGTTTGTGGAGAAGGGTCATTAGATGATGGTGATTTCGGATTGCTCCACCCAGCCGGTGTTGCCGTCGGCGATATGGATTTTGTGCCATTCACCAATGGTTTCTTGTATGTCGACTTTGGTGCCCTCGTGGAGGACGAGTTTGTCGATGCTGCCGGTTTCGGGCGAGCTTTTCACCACCACCATAGGTGAGGTGACGATAGCTTTGTTGTGGCTGTTGTAGCGGATGCTGGCGGCCACTGAGCATGCGGAGCAGGTGATGATGAGCACGAGGATGACAATGCCGGCGATGAGAGATGAGCGGCGTGTGCGGTAGTCGTTGCTGAGGATGAAGAGTGTGAGCAGAGTGCCCAGAATGAGGGCAAGGCAGAGCAGGAGAATGCGCCAACCGCGGGGGCTGAACCAGGAGATAATGCTGCGTCCCCACTGGACGATGAACAGTTCGGGCAGGGGTGCTATTTCGTCCTCGGTTTTGCTACACACAAGGTCGAGGTTCTGTTTGGCATCGCGGTAATTGGGTTTGAGCCTGAGGGCACGTTCGTAGTTGAGGATGGATTGGCCGTATTCTTCTTGGCGGTAGTAAGCGTTGCCCAGATTATAGTAGAGGGTGGCCGACTCGTATCCGGCATCAAGCACTGCGTTGTAGGCGGCAATGGCGGTGTCGTAGTGTGAGCGGTTGTAGGCATCGTTGCCTTTCTGTACGAGTGCTTCGGGAGATTGGGCATGGAGGTTGAACGCCAGTGCCATCAATATGATTGGGAGTATACGTTTCATTGTTGTTGTTTGATTGTGATTCATATATTAATCTAAACAAGCATGTGTTGCTATATTTGTTGCGGGGGACAGGATTATATCATGATAATCATTTCGAGGGCCTCGTCGTAGATTTGCTGTTTGCGGGCTTTGGCATCGCCGGGGGCGAAACGCGCCATGTCTACATCCTGGAGGGTTTTCATGATGCGTTGCTGCTGCTCGTCGGGCACCTGCTTCTCAACAAGGCATTCGCGCACCGTATCACTGCTGAGTTTGGATAGTTCGATGTTGTATTTGTCGGCCAAGCATCCCCAAATGGCTTTGTATATCTCCTCGTAGAAAAGATTGTCGTTATCGGACGAGAGCAGGCTGGATGCTTTCTTGAGTCGTTTACGGGCCTCTTTGGTGGCGCGGCGCAGACGCATGCCGGCAATGTCCTGCTGGCGGCTTTGCTGACGGCGACCCAGGAGGATGGCGACAGCAGTGCCGATAGCAATGAGGATGAGCAGGATCCAGAACCACCATTCAGCGTGGTCACGTGTGTTGCGGACTGTGAGCGACGGCGAGCCGTTGTGGATGTGATTGATATCGTTGTTCAATAGTTTGACATCGCTTTTGCTGCTGGTGACGTTCTTCATGGAGTTGGGGTCACCCTTGTCGATGTGGAGCGGTATGGCCGGCAATTGTTTGGTTACGTATTTGCCGGTGTTGGGGTCGAAGAAGACGAAACGGGTGGCAGGGATTTCGTAGTCGCCCTGGTTGCGGGGAATGAGAACCCATTCGAAGGTGCGGCTGCCGCTTATGCCGTTGGGACTGCGGTTGATTTTGTCATCGATTTGAGGATCGTAGACTTCGAACACTTTGGGGAAGTCGATGGAGGGAGCGTCGATAAGCATGAGGTTGCCTGCGCCGCTGATGGTGATGCGGTAGGTGATGGCTTCGTTGGCGCGGACTTTGTTGTTGTCGACTTCGGCTTTGACATTGAAACTGCCGACTGCACCGTTGAACTCTGCGGGGCCATCGGGGAGAGGACGCACCTTGACCTTGAGGCTATTGGTGCGAAGATGTTTTTCGACAGCCTGGGCGGGGTTGAAGAAGGGGTCGTCGAAGAGGTCCCAGATAGAGCCTGTGCGCTGGCGCTGCCGTTGAACTAAAGCAAGCACATCGAGGTCGAGAGGTTCGATAGTGAGATTGCCCGATTCCTGGGCAAAGAGGGCACCGCGGCGTATCTCGGCCACGTTGTAGCGGCGGCCGTCGACTACTTCCTCGTATTGGCGGACGTTGCCGTCACGGGTGATGTCCTCGCTCCAGAACCCTTTGTTGCCGGGCAGTTTGTCGATTTGGTATTGACTGAGCGATACCTGGGTGTAGATTTTATAGGTGAGAATAACTTGCTCGCCTTGGTAGGGATTGCTTTTGCTGATGCTGGCGCGGGCGAAGAGCGACTTGCTGTCGATATTGCTTGATTGGGCAGGCTGGTGGGCGGGCTGCCGACGTGACTGTCCACCGCCTTGTGCATAGGGGTCCTGTTGTGATTGAGGAGAGCCTTTTTCCACTTTGATGGTGAATCCGGGACAATTTACTTTCTTACCGTCGACAGTGCAGCTGGCACCACCGATGTTGAAAGTGCCTTCCACATCGGCTTGGAGTATATATGTGTAGCCTGTGGAGACGGAACTGGACATCTGCCCGTTGATGATTGACATGCTGTGCTGTGTGGATGAATTGGGGCCGGAGAGCACGCTGAGTCCTTTGAAGGAGGGGCCTTTGAAGTCGCGGGCTTGTGCGTTCACTTCATAGCGGACTTCGAAACGGCGGCCTAAGTCTACACGTCCGGGGGCACGGACAGTGAGTTCTTGAGCGGCAACTTGGAGTGTGGCCGCAATCAGGAGTAGAGCAATTATATGTTTCCTCATGGTGGTATGCATGGATGATATGTGTTGTCTATATGTTATTGACTGAAAGGGAATGAGGGTTACCAGTCTTTCTCTATGCGGCCGGGGCTGGCTACATCGAGCTTTTTGGCATTCTCCTTCATGGTGTTTTTCTCATTGTTTTTAACGGCTTCGAGCAGTCGGTCGGCATCTTGTTTTTTCTGTTGCTGTTTGCGCTGTTGCTGCTTCTGCTGTTGTTTGTCCTGATTGTTCTGTTGGTCTTTTGACTGGTTTTGCTGATTGTTCTGCTGGTTGTCTTTGTTCTGGTCCTGCTGGTTTTGTTGGTCGTTCTTGCCTTTGTCGCCTTGTTTGTTCTGCTGGTCCTTGTTGTCTTGGCCGTTGTTGCCTTGCTGTTGTTGCTGCTGTTGTTGCTGTTGGGCCTGTTGCAGCATTTTGAGGGCATAGGAGAGGTTGTAGCGGGTGTTGTCGTTCTTGGGGTCGAGTTTGAGGGCTTCCTGGTAGTCGTTTACGGCTTGTTTGAATTGGTCCATTCCTTCGGCGCGGTTTTCTTTTTCCAATCCGGCCTTGAGATTGCTGTTGCCCTTGTTGTGGAGGATACGGCTGCGGGTTTTGTCGTCAAGGTTTTGCTGTTGGATGGCCTGTTCGAAGTGTTGTGCGGCCTCTTGGTATTTTTTCTGACGGTAGAGCGAGTTGCCCAGATTGTAGTGTGCGCGGTAGGAGGTGCTGTCGTCGTGCAGTGCACGGCGATAGTTCATCTCGGCTTTGTCGTAGCGCTCCGCCCGGTATTCGCGGTTGCCTTTGCGGGTCTCCTTGCGTGCGGTGCTGCTTTGTGCCGAAGAAACTGCAGGAAGAAGCAGTAGAGTTAGAATGAGGGATATGCAGAATGTGTGTTTCATGTGTTGCAATGTGAATGATTACTATTTGCTTTCTTTCAGTATTTTGTCAAGGTTGAATTTTTTGTTGCGGCGTTCGAAAATAAGCAGTTCGGCCAAAAGGCAGAGAAGGGCGGCAACGAGGGGGTATTGGTATCGGCTCTCATATTCGGAGAACATGGCTTCGCCGTAGTGGTCCTTTTCGAGGCCTTCGATGAGGCGCACAATCTCTTGAATGCCGGAGTTGATGTTGGTGGCGCGGACATAAATGCCTTTGCCAGCATGGGCGATGGCAGTGAGGGTGGCTTCGTCAAGGTGGGTGGTGACGGTATTGCCTTGGTTGTCTTTTTTGTAGCCTACGCGCTGACCGTTGCGGTATTCAGGAATGGGAGTGCCTTCGGTGAGGCCCATGCCCATGGTGCAAACCACGATGTCTTCGGAAGCGGCCTTGCGGGCGGCGGCTTCGGCGTCGTCCTCGAAGTTCTCACCGTCGGAGATGACGATAATGGCACGGCCTTTGTTCTTTACCCACTCGCGGTCCTCGTCGCCATAGCCGAAAGTTTCCATACCTTTTTCGATAGCGTCGCCGATGGCTGTGCCTTGCACACTGATGAGGTTGCAGTCAATCTGGTCGAGGAAGAGTTTCACGGCACTGTAGTCGCTGGTGAGTGGCATTTGTATGTAGCTGCTACCTGCGAAAACAATGAGTGAGATGCGGTCGCTACCCAGTTCGTTGAGTAGGTTGTTGACTGCGCGTTTGCTTCGTTCGAGGCGGTTGGGTTGGATGTCCTCGGCCATCATGCTGTTGGATATATCGAGACAGATGGCAATGTCGCTACCCATGCGTTCGCCTTTCACCATTTTGCTGCCCTCCTGTGGATTGGCAACTGCCAGTATGAGGAAGGCGGCGGCCAGCATGATGAGGCCAAATTTGGCTGCCGGACGCCATCGTGAGGAATCGGGGATGAGTCGGCCGAACATGCTGCGGTCGGCAAATTGTTCGAGGCGCTTTCTGTTGCGGTACTGCAGCCATATCCATAACCCCACGAAAGCGGGGATGAGCAGCAGGAGCCAGAGTATATTGGGATGTTCGAAATGAATCATGTTTCTGTTTGTTCTTGTTGACTATAGATTAGTTGTTTCGACAAGTGGGAATCGTCAGGGGGTGCTGCGGAAGTAGAAGAGACCCAACAGGATTTCTATAAGCAGTGCAAGGGCGGCAAGAACCAGCCAACCTAGATATTCGTCCTTGGTTTGGGCATACTGGGTGATGTCTATCTTGCTTTTTTCCATCTCGTCGATTTGAGAGAAGATTTGTTGAAGGGATTTTTTGTTGGTGGCGCGGAAATAGTGGCCGTCTGTTGTGGATTGGGCCATCTGGGTGAGCAGTTGCTCGTCGAGCTCGACGGGGATGTTTTGATAGTGGATAGCGCCAAACTGGTCGCGGAGGGGGTAGGGGGCAAGTCCTTTGGTTCCCACGCCGATGGTGTAAAGACGAATATTGTAGAGGGCTGCAATCTCGGCGGCACTTTGTGGGTCAACAGCCCCTTGGTTGTTGATACCGTCGGTGAGCAGGATAATTACCTTGCTTTTGGCCTCGCTGTCCTTGATGCGGTTGATAGCGGTGGCCAAGCCATCGCCCAATGCGGTACCGTCTTTCATCATGCCGCTTTTGACAGCATGGAGCTGTTTGAGCAGGACGTTGTGGTCGATAGTGAGAGGCACTTGAGTGAATGCCTCGCCGGAGAACACAACCAGGCCAATGCGGTCGTTTTTGCGGCCTTCGATAAAGTCGGAGGCCACTTTTTTGGCCGCTTCCAGCCGGTTGGGCTTAAAGTCCTCGGCAAGCATACTGCCGCTCACGTCCATTGCCAAAACGATATCAATGCCTTCGACTTTCATCTCCTGGCGGCTGAGCATGGTTTGCGGGCGTGCAAGGGCAATGACAAGTGCACCCACAGCCACCATGCGGAGGACGAAGAGAAGAGGGTAGGCCTGTTGACGGAAAGTCTTGCTGACCCCTTTGAAAAGGCTGATGTTGGAGAATTGCAAAGCCGGTTTCTGTTTGCGGTAGCGCAATATATACCATACAGTCATCAGCGGGATGACCAGAAGCAAGAGCAGCAGGTAGGGGTGTGCAAAAGTTATATGGTTCATATTGTTTGCTTAATTCTGATTGCTAGATTCTGTGGGGTTGTCTTCGTTGGATGCGGCCTGTTTGGCAGCCTGACTGGTTTGGGTCACAAAGTCGACGGCTTGTTTCATGGCGAGGTCGTGTTGATAGGGTGCGGGTTCGGATTTGGCGAATTTCACCATATCGGCAGTTTGGAGTATCTGACCCAGCATCGACTCTGTCTCGCCGCTGTGGAAGGGGCAGCTGTGGAACGCCTCAAGGGTTTGGTCAGTGGTCATCTCGGTGGATTGGATGCCGAAGGCCCCTTCGAGGTATTGACGCAGAGTGTCGGTCAACTCGGTGTGGTATTCCTTCACTTTTCCTTGTTGCCATAGTTGCTTCAGCCGCAGGGCTTCGAGGTCTTTCAATGCTTGTTCGTCGGCGGGCAGTTTGGGAGCCAGGGGAGTGGAAATGAGTGGTTTGTTCCGTTTGAAGTAACAAAAGGCATATACTGCTGCGGCCACAATAATCCAGAAAGCCCAGAAGTAGACAAGCACATGCATTATCTCTCCAAAGGTGTAGGGCTGGCGCATGATGTTGTTGATGTCGCGAATGTTGACCGATGTGGTATCAACATTTGGCACATCATTGACGGTTATCAGCACAGAGTCGTCGCCTATGTGGTACCAGTGCTCGCCGGGTTCAAAACTGGTGAGCGCGGTGAAGAGGGTACCGTCCAAAGTGTCCACCCATTGCCTTAGAGCAATGATGCTGCTATTGGTGAGATCGTCCAGTGAAGGATATGTGTTGGTTCGCTCTATCTTCAGTACTGTTTGGTCGCCAAGCATGATGTTGTTGCTGTCGAGTGCGAATTGATAGTGCTGCGTAGAGGGGGTGGGTTCGGTCTGTTGGGCCGAAGCAAGGTGGAACCAACCTAAAGCCATCACCACAATTAGTATCTTTTTCATGTTGATGCTCAATTTTGCAAGCGTGTTCATTTCCGGCCTCTCCTTTCGAATAGTTTTTTCAGCTCTTTCACATAGTCTTCACCGGTGTAGAGAATGGTTTGATCAATGCCGTAGCGGTGCAGGGTTTCGTCCACTTTGGTGACATGGGCTGCATAGCGGGCGGCGAAGTCTTTTCGGATGGAAGCGTCGGCTGTGTCAATCCAAATGGTTTCGTCGGTTTCGGGGTCGTAGAATTTGGCTAATCCCAAATCGGGCAGGTGAACCTCTTTTTCATCGGCAATGCGTATGGCGACAATGTCGTGCTTGCCAGAGGCAATCTTCAGGGCGTCATTGTAGTTGTCGTCGTAGAAGTCGCTGAGAAGGAAAGCGGTGCAGCGTTTTTTGATTACGTTGGTAAAGTATCGCAGCCCTTCGGAGATGTCGGTGCCGTTGCTTTGCGGTTTGTAGGTGATGAGTTCGCGGATGATTCTCAGAATATGGCTGCTGCCCTTTTTGGGAGGTATGAATTTTTCAATTCTGTCGCTGAACATGATTACACCTACTTTGTCGTTGTTTTGGATGGCACTGAACGCAAGGGTGGCAGCCACTTCGGCAACAAGTTCTTCTTTGAACTGGTGGTGCGTGCCGAAACGGTTGGAGCCGCTAACGTCCACCAGCAACATGACGGTGAGTTCGCGTTCTTCCTCGAAAATCTTGACATAAGGATGGTTGAGACGGGCGGTCACGTTCCAGTCAATGCTTCGCACATCGTCGCCATATTGGTATTCGCGCACTTCGCTGAATGCCATTCCGCGACCTTTGAAAGCACTGTGGTACTCGCCCGAGAATAGTTGTTGTGACAATCCTCGTGCTTTGATTTCTATCTTGCGGACTTTCTTTATTATATCAGTATTTTGTTCCAAACAATTAGGTTTTACTAGTTCAATATGTTTCAATTACTGATGGGTTTCTGTCCAATGGCCATATCCGGATGGCTTGTTGGTGAGAAATCTGTTGAATGATTCCGTATGCCCTTTATCCTTGATGTGTTACAGATAGGAGTGAGGAAACTGGGGATACGGTTCGAAGTGCTAATCTATTGGATTAGGGAACATCTACGCGGTTCAAGATTTCGTTCACCACTTCCTCGCTGGTGATGTTTTCGGCTTCGGCCTCATAGGTTAAACCAACGCGGTGGCGCAACACGTCCATAGCGATGGCGCGAACATCTTCGGGAATTACATATCCTCTTCGGCGCATGAAGGCGTATGCTTTCGAGGCCAAAGCCAGGTTGATGCTGCCACGCGGTGAGGCACCGTAGCTAATCATTCCGTTCAGTTTGCCCAAGCCGTACTGTTCAGGGAAACGGGTGGCAAAAACGATATCGGTGATGTAGGTCTCGATCTTTTCATCCATGTATACTTCGCGTACCAGATTGCGGGCTTTGATGATGTCGGCGGGTTTGAGAATGGCTTGCTGCGAGGTTGCTGTGCCGGAAATCTGCTGATGGAGAATTTGACGCTCCTCGTCTTTCTGAGGATAGCTGATAACCACCTTGAGCATGAAACGGTCTACCTGGGCTTCGGGAAGGGGATAGGTTCCTTCCTGTTCGATGGGGTTCTGGGTGGCCATTACAAGGAAGGGTTCTTCCAGTTTGTATGTGTTTTCCCCGATAGTGACTTGACGCTCCTGCATTGCTTCGAGCAGTGCGCTTTGCACTTTTGCGGGTGCGCGGTTGATTTCATCGGCCAGAATGAAGTTCGAGAAGATGGGACCTTTCTTTACATTGAATGATTCAGTTTTTTGGCTGTATATCATTGTGCCGAGCAGGTCGGCTGGCAACAGGTCGGGGGTAAACTGAATGCGGCTGAATTTTGCATCAATGGCTTTGGCAAGAGAGGTGATGGTCAGGGTTTTTGCAAGACCGGGAACACCTTCCAGCAGAATGTGCCCATCGCTGAGCAGGCCTATCATCAGGCTTTCAATCATGTGTTTTTGTCCCACAATGTTCTTGCGGAGCTCCATTGTCAGTGCATCGACAAATGCACTCTCTCTCGATATTCTTTCGTTTAGTTCTTGGATGTTGACAAAATCTTCCATATTATTTATATTGTTTCAGTTATCTTTTGAATTGACTGTGTTTAAGTTCATTTTATTATAAATTAATGTCTATAACGCAATCACTTTTTCTTTATTGCAGACTTGCACCATTTTTTTAGTTTTTATAACTTTTGTGTCTCCGAAATTTTGAGGTATGTCATTTGCCTTGAGTGGCAGGCTTTGACAACGAGTTTTGTGCCCAAGTCGGCTAGAGGGCAGTCTTTTGTAACTATTGTGCTATTGTTTTTCCGATGGTTTGAGGTTTGGATGGATTAAGCCTCAAAGAGAGTTGAGAGTTACAATTGTCCGGTAATATGGCGGGTTGTTCGGTGAAAGTATGAGAGCCATTGTTTCTCTGTGGTTTTCATCCCTCGATAAATAATTATATTGAAAACAATAAATATATTTTTATTTTTTGCAGTCGAAAGTGTTGCAAAATAAAAAAAAATATGTATCTTTGCTAATTAAAAGTTTAGAATGGAAATTAAATATCTAATTAAATATTAAAATCTTATGAAAAGTAGAAAAGTACTTCTCGGCTTATTTGTGGGCATCTGTGTCTGTATTGCGGGCACAGCAACTGCTCAAAAGGCAAATTTTCAAAGCAACAATCTCGTAGAAATTGGCCCCGATAATATCGGTGGTCGCGTCACCTCGTTGGTGGTGCAGCAACAACTCGACGACTACAGTGTACTGTATGCTGGTGCCGCAACCGGCGGTCTCTATACCCGTACAAACAAGGAAGAAGATATATGGAACTACGTTCCTTGCTATATGGATGGCAAAGAGATTACCCTTCCTATCAGCAAGCTGCTGAAATTCAATGATAGTATTATTGTGATAGCAACTGGCGAGAGCACTTATGCGAAGGGTTCCAATCTGAACAAGATGTCTGCTCTGGGTCGTGGTCTTTTCCTGTTCAACTGCAAGGAAACCAATCCCCAGAGACGATTCACCCAGATTAACGGCACGGCTCCTGGAACTAACTTCGACGCTGACTTCGCTGCTATTAACGATATGGCTGTGATAACACTTCAAGGTGTTTCATATTTCTTCGTTGCCACTGAGCAGGGTCTTTTCCGTTGGAACATCGCTCAGGAAAGCAACTGGAACAACGCTCCTGCCCGTGTTTTCACCGGTAGTGTTCGCAGTTTGGCACTCTCCAAACAATACAACAGATGCTTCTTCACCAGCAAAGGTAGCGTGTACAAAATCAGTGATGTGATTGGCAATTCTCAGCCTGTCAATATCACTAGCAGCTGCGAAGCCTTTGGTAGCAGTGCTTCTGCCATCGACCTCGCCCTGGCCCCCAACCATGAGGATTACCTCTATGCAATGGTTGCTAACCGCAACGGACTTCTCTCTGGTCTTTATATGACCCGCAACACCAACTCATGGCAATTGCTTTCAACTTCCACTGTAACTCCTTACACCAGCTATGCAACCTCCAAAACCTGCGGTGCTATCACCGTGTCTCCTGTCGACAGCTCCAAGGTAATTATGGGTGGTGCCAATGTATGGATTGGTAAAGGTTATGTTCCTAATTCTCCTTACCAGTGGACCGTTTCCTCGTCTGATGAGTATCAGCTCAATGGTGGCAACTACATGGCTATGGTTTATTCCAACGCAATGTTTGTCCACTCCGGCATTCATCAGATTGTCCCCGATGTCCGTTGGGATGCAGAGAGATGCATTATGGCCGAACGCTACTATGTCGTTACCGATGGTGGTGTCTATTATGCTCAGGAGAATTTCTCCCGTTTCGAAAACTACAACCGTGGTATGAACTCTGTTCAGATTAATGGTCTTGCTGTTTGCCCCGATGGCTCTATCATCAGTGGTGCCAATGCCAATGCTTGCCCCTACATTGAATCCCGTGTTGCTCACAACGGTGGTGTCAACGATTCCACTTGGTACGATAACTCCGGTTCCAACATGAACCATTTGGCCAATATCATTTGGAAAGGTAATGGCGGTAAGGTTGCTGCTTCCCGCTTCAACCAGTATCTGCCTATCTCTCGTCGTCCCATTTTCGTGTCCTCTGCCAATGGTTCAATTGGACGTAGCTATGGTGACTATTCCGACTATACTAATACTCAGACCTGGACTAGCGATATTGCTCTTACAACCGAAGAGATTGAAAACGGTCCCGCTATTGGACAGATTGTCCTTTGGGAAACCAACAACAATATCTATTCTAACGATAGCTTAACTTTTATTATTGATACTTTGGGTTCCGTCAGACGCAATCATAAAGACACTACTATTTCCCAGAACTTCCAGATAAAGGCTGGCGACTCCATCATGGTGCTCGATCACGCTCATGCCGGCTATCCTTTCTGGCATGCTTTCGACCACAATTTCACCGTGAAGAACGAACTCCGCCATACTGTTCATTCTCCCTATGTCAGCCGTATGCTTGCTGTGACAGTTGAGAAGGGCTTTACCCAGAATTCCAATGTCTCTTATTGCTGGTTCCCCACCGATTTCCGTCAGACCTACAACTCCCCCGATATCCGTATGTGGGTTCATATCTATGCTATCAACGGTGCTATCTATCCCCATTTACATGTCCGTTACACAGCCATGTCCTACGATGGCAACTGCGCTTTCGTCGTAGTCGAGAATGATACTCTCAACCGCTCATATATCGCCCGCGTGCGTGGTTTGAACAATGTCGACTACAATGGTACTGGTGCCAATATCTTTGGTTCTCTCAACTACAGAAACAGTGCCCGCGTTACCACTACCGACACGCTGATCGCTTCAGCAGCCGATGGCGACATCTTCTTTGCTCGTCGTATCTCTTCTATCACTACGGATCCCCGTCCGGGTGTTGATGGTATTATTGTTACCTTCGATGGTTACAATGCCGATGGCCCCAACGTGGTTTATATCGCCAATGCAAGCAAATCCAACTACACTATCAACAACATTTCGCTGCCCACCAATATCCCAGCCTACAGTGCTCTTGTGGAATACACCAAAGGTGAGGTTTATGTCGGTACCGAAGATGGCGTCTTCAAGAAGAATAGTGTAGAAGGTGGTAACTGGCAAGAATACGGTGCTTTCAAAGGCGTTCCTGTAACAGCAATGTATCAGGTTACCAACAATAATTCCCTCATCCGCTACATAGACCATGATGGTCCTAACGAGGTTCCCTATGTGTTCCCCAAGACCAAGTGGGCTTACGCTATGTATTTCGGCACCTACGGTCGTGGAATCTTCATGGACAGCACCTATGTTGTCAACCACGAAAACGAAATCGTGTCCCGTGAGATCTATCTTGACATCCCCACCGTCATGAACAACGGTTCCAACAGTGTTCGCTTCTTCCCCAATCCCGCTATCGACAACGCTACTATGGAACTCACCGTTGCAAAACCCGGCAATGCTTATATGAGAATATATGACCTCTCCGGTAAGGTGGTTTATAGCGAGAACCTTGGCGTTGTGGGCGAAGGCGTTCACACCCGTACCATCAATTGCCAAACACTCCAGCATGGCATGTATCTTGTCAATGTTGTCGTGGGTGGACAGAAAGCTACTTCTAAATTGATTGTAAGATAATTATAATTAGATAACTAAAGAGGTACTGGTCCACTCTCAGTACCTCTTTTTTATTATTAGACTAATCTAAATTGAATATTACGATGAATACTAATCTTGTTCAAGAACTCAAATGGCGTGGTATGATTCACGATATCATGCCGGGAACTGAGGAAATGCTGTCAAGCGAAATGGTCACCGCCTATGTTGGTATCGACCCCACGGCCGACTCCCTCCATATCGGCCATCTTGTGAGCATCATGCTCCTCAAGCATCTTCAGATGGCCGGACACAAACCTCTGGCTCTTGTGGGGGGTGCTACTGGCATGATAGGTGACCCCTCTTTCAAAGCCGCCGAGCGCAAGCTCCTCACTCCCGAAGAGGTTCAGCACAACGTCGATTGTATCCGCAAGCAGCTATCCAAATTCCTCGATTTCGACAATCCCACCAATGGCGCGGAAATTGTCAACAACTACGACTGGATGAAGGATTATCTTTTCCTTGATTTCATCCGCGATGTAGGCAAGCATATCACTGTGAATTATATGATGACCAAGGACTCTGTCAAGAAACGCCTCGAAACCGGCCTTTCTTTCACCGAGTTCAGCTATCAGCTCCTCCAGGCCTATGATTTCCTGACCCTCTATCGCACCAAGGGCTGCCGTCTCCAAATGGGTGGCTCCGACCAGTGGGGCAATATCACCACCGGCACCGAGCTCATCCGCCGCATGGAAGGAGGCGAAGCATTCGCGCTCACCTGCCCGCTTATCACTAAGGCCGATGGCTCCAAGTTCGGCAAAACCGAAGGCGGCAACGTGTGGCTCGACCCCACCAAGACAAGCCCCTATAAGTTTTACCAATTCTGGCTCAACTGCTCCGATGTCGATGCCGCCCGCTATATCCGCATTTTCACTCTTTTCAATAGTGAGGAAATTGCCGAACTTGAACGGCAGACGGCTGAGGCTCCCGAAAAACGAGCTCTCCAGAAGGCTCTCGCTAAAGATATCACCTGTCGTGTCCACTCTCTCAAGGACTACGAGATGGCTGTTGCCGCTTCCGAGCTTCTCTTTGGCAAAGGTACAACCGAGCAGCTCAATAGTCTCGATCGCGACACGATGCTGTCTGTTTTCGAAGGCGTACCTCAGTTTACTGTATCCCGTAGCACCATCGATGAGGGTGTTAGTCTAATCGACCTCGCTGCCGAAGTCGGCATGTTTGCATCCAAGGGCGAAATCCGCCGCGAGTTGAAACAGAACTCCATTTCTGTCAACAAATCCAAGGTGTCCGAAGATTGCAAGCTTACTGCCAACGATATTCTTTCATGCGGCAGCATCCTTGTCCAGAAAGGCAAGAAAAACTACTATCTGCTCAACATAGAATAGCTTTCTCAGGCCATTCTTCGCATAAGGGACAGATGCCGCAAAGCGTTTGTCCCTTTCTTTTTTCTATTTTTTCATGGCCTCTATCGTTATCTCTTTCCCTGTCAACCGTCTTTATTCACCTCAGGGTTGTCTTGCCCACATCGGCAATTGTTACACGTCCCATCCCACTTTGCTACGATCTCATCTCCACTATCTATAGTATGAGCACCTATAAAAAGAGGGTGCCCGATTACTCAGGCACCCGACTGTATTTCTGTATTTGACAAACTCTATTGCAACTCAACAGTTTCAATCATCTTTCCGTCGGTCTCGAAAGAGAGCAGTTTTCTCTCGGTCTCTTTTTTCCAGAACAGGAATCCTTTCGGACGGTAGATTTCGCACTGATAGGTCATCTTTCTCTTCAAGTTGCGGATATATACTTCTTTAATTTTGTGCTTGGGGTATAAATGTGCCACACTGTCGCGGATGGATCTGGGATAGAATTGGCTCTCTACATAGTAGCGGGTCTCTGTACCTTTGTTCGAAAAGCGTATGGACTGCTTGTCACCCTCATTTGTCATGAAAGTGGCCACATATTCCACACTGTCTGTGGTCATCGACCAAGCCACATTCTGTGCCTCCGGGGCTTGGTTTTGGAAGTCTTTTACAAAACGGATAGGCACATCGGCCTCTTTCACCGCTTTTTCTTTCTGGGCAAATACCAGCGTCTGACTCATAATCATGAGTACTGCAATTGCAAGTATCTTTTTCATATTGTTATTATTGTATAATTAATATTTTATTCATTCAGCCTACAAAGATAACAAAAAAAATTGACATTGGTAAATTTAATAAGATATTTTTGCTTTATTCTTATTCCATCAATCCCATCTATCGTTTTTCTGCCTCCCCAGTGCCTCTACACTACGTTTTTGATGTCTGTCTCATTTCATTGTTTTCAACCTTTCTTTCCTGTATCAAATAGGCGTTCTTCTATCTGTTTCATCACTCTCCGCCCGTCATGTATCACCTGCATGCACCAATACAGTTTCAATGTGGCTTGCTCGTCTTCGCTCAGCTGCCACTGTATGCTCTCGTCGGCACGCATCTTCTCCGTCAGGCAGAACAGCGATAGCGCGGCACACACACTGATGTTGAAACTCTCAGTAAAACCGTACATGGGCACCTTCACATATCCGTCGGCATGTGCTATCGCCTCTTCCGTCAGACCAGTCAGCTCTGTGCCAAACACCAGCGCTGTCGGTTGCGATATGTCCAGTTGGGTGATGAGGGTGTCGTTTTCGTGAGGCAGGGTGGCTATAATCTTGTATCCTTTGGCATGCAGCTCCTCATAGGTCTGTAATATGTCGGGATGCTTGTAATAGTCTACCCACTTGTCCGACCCCATCGACACCTCCGAGTTGGGCGCATATTTGTTCCGGTCTTCTATCACATGCACATCCTGCACCCCGAAGCAGTCGCAGCTCCTCAGCACTGCACTGGCATTGTGCGATTGGAATATGTCTTCCAGCACAACACAAATGTGTCGGGTCCGGTTCTTCACCAGCCTGTCAAACAATTGACGCTTGTTCTCGCTAAAAAACTCGCTTGCGGATTCATACAGTCTCCGTTTCTCTTCCAAAGTGTATTTTGCAAACAGGTCTCTGTTGCTTTCTTTTATCTCGGGCATAATAGTTGCTTGTTATTGTTTTTTGTTCAGTTCTCTTAGTTTGGTATATTTTATCAAGGTGTAGAATGCGGCCATCCGGCAAACGGTATATCCCGCCTCGCCGTCCCTGAATCCTCCTTTCAACACGTAGTTCCTCACAAATGTCCAGGCCGTTTTCGCTCTCAGGGTTGCCTTCCCGCACCGTTTCCCTTGTTCATGGGCTTTCTGTGCTGCCAGGGTGGCATATTTCACTTGGCGTCTGGCGTGTTCCTCAATGCTGTAGTATGAGTAGTGCAGCAAATCCCCCTCCAGTTTCCGGTTCTCCATGGCTTTGGCATACTTCAGCTCCTCGTGCACCAGCCCTTCCCATCTACAGGCACCGCTGGGCCACAACCGCACTTTCTCGTCCGGATACCATCCGCTGTGCCTTATCCAGCTGCCGCAATAATTGTTCAGCCGTGCCATGCTGTAGGTGCAATTACCATCCAACCCCGCTTTTTTCAACTCGCTTATTGATTCTCTCAGTTTGTCCGAAAGGGCTTCGTCGGCATCTATACTCAGTGTCCATTCGTGGCTCACCAAACTGTTGGCATAGTTCTTCTGGTCGGCATAATCTTTCCAGTCATGGTGCATAAATCGTGCCCCATATTTCTCACAAATCTCTTTTGTTTCATCGGTCGAACCTGAATCTACCACCACTGTTTCGTCCACAATTCCCCTCAGCGACTCCAAACATCGCCCTATGTTACGTTCCTCATTTTGAGTGATGATAACTGCTGAAATCTTTGACGCCATATTTTTTCTTCGTTGAATTTGCAAAGATACGTTTTTTTTTTGTATTTTTGCAAATTCAAACAGTATTTATAATGGTTATTGGTTTCGACGCTAAGCGCGCCTTTCAAAACAATACAGGATTGGGCAACTATAGCCGCATGGTAATATGTGGTTTGGCTCATGAGCATCAAGATGCACGTGCTTTTCTCTATTCCCCGGTGATGTCGGGCGAGTACAGAGGCTATTTCTCTGGTTTTGCCAATATCTCTACCCGTCAACCTTCCGGCATCGACCGCTTTTTCCCCGACATCTGGCGTCGTTTCGGCGTCACTGTCCATCTCAAGGACGACAAGGTCAACATCTTCCACGGGCTTAGCCACGAGCTCCCTCATGGCATTCCCCGCTCCATCAAGAAGGTGGTAACCATCCACGACCTCATCGTTTGGCGCTTCCCTCAGTTCTATTCCCCGTTCGACCGCATGGTGCACCGCATCAAAATCCGCCATTCCTGCCATCTCGCCGATGTCGTTGTTGCCATCAGCGAGCAAACCAAGCAGGACCTGATGCAGTTTGTCCATGTCCCTGAGTCCAAAATCCGTGTCATCTACCAGTCTTGCGACTCTCAGTTCTGGAATCCTGTCACCGACGACGACAAGGATTATGTCCGCAAGCAATACAATCTTCCCGAAAAGTACATCATTTCTGTAGGCTCCATCGAGGAACGTAAGAATCAGATATCCATTGTCAAAGCACTTCCTTCTCTTCCCGACGATGTCCATCTACTCATTGTGGGCCGTCCCCACGGTGCCTACCAGGCCGAGCTTCAATCGGCCATCCGTTCTCTCAACCTCTCTTCTCGGGTTCATATCATCAAAAATGCCGATTTCACCGATTTCCCCGCGCTCTATGCCTGCGCCATCGCTTCGGCCTATATGTCCCTCTTCGAGGGGTTCGGCATCCCCATTCTTGAGTCTATGTGTTGCGACACTCCTGTCGTCACATCCAATGTCTCATCCATGCCCGAGGCTGGCGGCGATGCTGCCCTCTATGCCAATCCCAATAACCCGGCCGAAATTGCCAGCCAGCTCAACCGCATCATTTCCGACCCTCAGCTCCGCCAACAGATGGTGCTGGATGGCCGTATCCAACGCGAAAAGTTTTCCATGAAGAAGATAGTGGACGAGTTTTATAGTCTTTACCGTTATCTACATCCCGCCACAAACGACGACTTCTAATCTCACTCCGCATCTTCTCGCATTCCCTTCACCTTTCGCCCGCCGTCATTATCCCCGGCGGGCGTTTTATTTTCGATGGCCCCGGGTCTTTGTTCCCTTCTTGGCTATGCCTGCCCCAATCCGTTTATGATTAACGGGCCGTATTCTTGTCTCCATGCAGATACCGATGTACTGCCACTACACTTTCACTATTTCCAAGAGGGTATAGGCCAAATAGCCCTGATAAGTCGAAATGCCAATTGAGCAAGCTCCGCCAAGTATATAAAAGTACCGCAGGCCGGCATTCGTCGGCCTGCGGTAACTTCAACAATCACTTTTGGCAATCGTCTTATTTGCCGATGGTGATTTCAATTCTGCGGTTCTTGGCGCGTCCTGCCTCTGTATCGTTGCTTTCGATAGGTTCGGTCTCGCCTTTGCCGAAGGTCTGGATGCGGTTGCCGTCAATGCCTTTCTCAACCAGCATCTTCTTGATGTTCTCGGCTCTTCTCTTCGACAGGTTCAAATTCATCGCGGCCTTGCCTACGTTGTCGGTATGTCCGGTCACGGTCACCTTGATGTCGGGGTTCTTGGCCATAATCTCTTTCAGATTCACCCACGAATCCTCGTTCAGCTGGCCGAATATCGGCATATCCTTTGCGGTCTCGAAGTAGGCCACATCTTTATATCCAGTCACAAATGCCACCTCTTCTCTAGCTTTCTGCTCTGCTCTAGCGCGTGCTCTGGCTTCTGCCTCAGCCTTGGCTCTTGCCTCGGCTTCAGCTTTCAGTCTTGCTTCTGCATTGGCCTTTGCTGCTGCCAGCGAGTCTGCCTGTGCTTTGGCGCGTGCCAGGGCTGCAGCCTGTGCGTCGGCTTCGGCTTTTGCCTTGGCCATCTCGGCTGCGTGTGCACGGGCTATCGAGTCTGCCTCGGCCTTTGCTTTTGCCTCAGCCTCGGCGCGTGCCTTTGCCATAGCCTCTTCTTTGGCTTTCTGCTCGGCAGCCAGGCGCTCGGCCTCGGCTTGGCGTGCGGCTTCCAGACGTTCGGCCTCAGCCTGTGCGGCAGCGGCTTGCTCGGCGGCTAGGTTAGCCTTCCAGTCCACATCCTTGCCCATGCCGAAACGCAGGCCAATCTTCAGGCCGGCTTCCAGCGGGTAAACCTTACCCACCTGGTTCGAGGCAAAGGTGTTTCTGTAGTATCCTTCCTGCACCAGCATCAGATTCTGTTCGTGTTTGGGGTTGTAGTTCATCAGGCCGTAGTTGCCGTAAACACCCAGATACAGTCCGGTGTTGTTGCTCAGGTTAATCACAAAGCCCAGGTCGGCAAGCAGGCCCACGCCATATTTGTTCAGTTCCAGCTCTTCTTCTCTTTGACTGCCAAACGAGAAAGTGCCCAGACCGTGTTCAGGCATGTCTTCGTAAGTCACGTTGGTGTTGGGCATATAGGCTGTGCGCACATAGTTTCCGTCAGTGGGTTTGTAGGTGGCCTTGAAGGGGAAGTCCACTGTGGCACCCAGTCCCATCTGGAAGGCGCATCTCACGCTCAACGGGGCACGGACTATCAGCTCCACGGGCACACTCACCTGGTATACTCTTTGACGCTCTCCCCAGTGATAGAATTTGGTCTCTACCGTGGCAGGGTAGATGGCTCCGGGCAGCCAGAAGTCGTTTGCCTTGTAGCTCATGTCATAGTAGGCTTTGCCGTTCAGGTTGCTCACCTGCACTCCAATGCCTATTCCCAAATGGTGGTTGAACATGGCCTGATACTGTATTTCGGCCAGTCCGCCCCATCCCAGTCTGAGGTCTCCGTTGACGGGTTTATACTTCAGCATGTGCACTCCGCCGCCCAAATTCACCTGCAGGTTGCTGATGTGGTCTGTCATCTGTGCCGAGGCGGTCAAACCAGCCACCAGCAGCATTATTGTTATGATTCCTTTTTTCATAGATTTTCTTTTTTTATTGTTGTTCGGCCGCCCTGCGGGCTGGCCTGTTTCGTTTGTCTCTATGTTTTATTTCTTACTGGTTACATTTTCATGGCCTTGGCGGCAACACCGTCAACGCTAATCATGTATTGTCCCTGAGGCATAGTGCTCATGTCCAGTGTCTTCTCAATGCCGTTGAAGGTGAGGCGGAACAGTTCCACACCGTAGCTGTTGTGGATGGTCATCACATGCTCGCCGTCCTCAAATCCTTCCAGTCTCACGGTGGTGTTGTTCATCACCGGGTTGGGATACACATGCACCTGCTTTGTCGAGGTAGGCACGCTGTGCAGCGTGATGGGGCATACCCAGGCGTTCTCTTCGGTGTTCAGTGTAACATACACCGAGTAGCTGCCGTTCAGTCCGCCTTTCTCTTGATAGTAGGGCTTGGTGGCGTTGTCCAGCTTGTTTCCGTCGCGATACCACTGGAAAGCGGTAAATCTGTTGGGTATACCGTCGGTCCTGCCAGAGTTGTCAATGCTCACCACATCGTCGAACACCTGAACCAGATAGTGGTTCGACATGCTCATCTTGAATGTTGTGGTGTATGGATTGGTCTGCACCATGGCTTCGTTCATCAGCACCAGCGATACTGCGTAGTTGCCTCCGGGGCAGTTCGTCGGAATCATGAATTCCACTGTGTCGCTTGTCAGCCAAATCCAACCGGTGTTGTCAAATCCTGCGGCCTGGGCCTCATCGTTAAACAGCAGGCGGTACATCGTGGGCTCACCCTTCTGCACATGGAAGCGGATGGCACCCTTGCTGCCTTCGCAGAAACCGTTGGCGTTCACGGGCATCACATATTCGCCATCCTCGCCTATCACGGCCAGCTCGGTAGGTTCAATAATCTTTCCTTCGGTGGTGAAAACAATGTCGCTCGGGGCGCTATAGTTGGCCTTGTCTGCTCCGTCAAGGGTCACATGCACGGTGATGGTCTTGTTGTGTCCCAGCTCGGCATCGTTATAATTGGCGGTCAGGGTATGGGTCACTTCCTCGTTCAGCAGCACATTGCCCAGTGTTCCTTCCGAAAGCACTATTGCGTTGTCGGTGCCGTCATATTCCTTCACTGCCTGAATCTGGTAGTCCTCGATAGTGACGTGGCGTTTCAATATGCTTCCCACGTAGAAGTTGGTGTCCACCACCACATAGTTGTAGCTCTGGGGGCCAGTCAGCACATGGTTCACACTTATAACTGCCATGATGTTGGGAGTCGGCATGACGTAGTTTGCGGTCAAGGCATGCATCACTGTGTCGTTGTCTATCACACCGCTCACATAGCCCGGGTCAATCACGCGGCAGTAGGTAGTACCGTCATACTCTTTGTTCAGCTCCAGCACCACTCCGGTAGCGTCCAGGGGTTTGGGCAGGATGGTCGAAGTCAGTGTGTCGGGCAGTGGGGCCAGGTAGTTATTGGCATTGGTGCCATACAGCATATAGTCCACCTGTACGGGTTTGTCCATGCCCACGTTCACGTCCAGAAAGTGTGCGGTGGCCTGCGGAAACACAAAGTCCGAATCCACCACGCCAATCAGCGTACCCACCAGCTGGATTCCCAGATAGTTGCCACGGGTGTAGATTTTGTTGCTGTCCACAACCGTGCCGCTAATCATCAACTGTTTCGGTGTGATGTCGGCAGTCAGGGTGTCGTTTGCGGGGGCAGTATAGTAGGCTGCGTCGGGGCCGCCTATCGAATAGGTAACCACCACATCCTTGTTCGTGCCGGCGGTCTTGGTCAGGTATTGGCCGTTGCCGTAAACAAATACAATGTGGCCGTCTGCCACACCGCTCACCGTACCCACGGTCACCGTGGTCGAGGTGGTTCCGTCATACACCTTGGTGGGGGGCACCTGGGTGCCAGTCACGGTCAACACATTTGTCTGAGCCCATGCTGAGGAGGTTGCCAACCCCAACAGACAGAGCATAATCATGGCCCGCTTTCTCAAAAGCGTTCCTTCAAAAATGTACTTTCTATTCATAATCTGTTGTTTTATATGTTTTTTTATTTTGTTTGTATAGATTATTTCAATGTGCAAATATACATAATTTTTTTTACACATTGTCGCATTTTTCCTCAAAAAACACCAACCTTCACCAAAACGCCTTTATCCATACCATCTCATCCCGGTCCTTTCTTTTTCCTTCCCACGCTATCACTCCCTAAAATCACCACTTTGCATCCTCTCGCCACCCAATAATTGCCCTTCCGTCAACCGCCGCCACTCTGCCAAGGAAAGAAAACAATCGGTAACCTCTAAAAAAAGCCCTGAAAGGGCATAGACATATTTAGCCCAATGGCGACGCCTTGGGTAAATGAGATGCAAACCAATCGCCCTGAATAAGGGCAAAACCCTAAATGAATTCGTGGCTCCACTTTTCCACGATCATCTCGCAGATACATCCTTATTGTGGACATTCCGTTTTTTCAGCACTTATGCTATAGTTGACTGTTTTGTCCCTTTGGTGCCCGATAAAAAGCAATTAACCCTACACTAAACACCGAAGGTGTGCAGTGTGGGGGAATAATGCCCATCCCATGCGTGTTGGAGATACGCAACAGTATAACGTTCAATACAGTAGCGTGCCTCTGGCACGCAGAATTAAGTTATCTGGCCCCACCCCACACGGCACTTCGCTTCGTGTGGGGTTAATAAGATTACGTGCTTTCAGCACCTTTATCGGACACTAATGATTCTTTTTATATGTCGGAAAATGTTCTATAGTGGGTTATAATTATTTGTCTTTGTGTCGCGTCCCTATCGGGACGTATTCCGATACTCCAGAGAATCACCGCACTGCGCCTGTGGCTTGTACGGTGTTATTCATGTTTCACCCCTCGGGGTGAATTGTATAGGTCTCACTTTTTATGTTTGCAGCATTAACAATCGCAGTTAGTCGCAGCTCCATTTTGGGTTAAGTGGATAATGACTACTTCGCGAGTTGCTGTATACCATCGTGCTTATGAAGAGCTAAGGAAGAGCTTTTTAGAAGGTGAAGAGTTAGCGAAAGCGGGATGGATGCGGGTTGGGGGTGGATGGTTTGTGTTGCGTGGTGGCTGGGATTGAATGTGATGAGGTGGATTGGGGTGGGGATGGGTTGGATGGGATAGGAGAGTTGCGAAGAGGGGTGAAGATGGAAGGGATACAAGGGAAGGGAAGAGGGGTGAGGTGGGAATGGATTGTTGGATTGGAGCGGCGGCAGGGGAGAAATCCTAATGACTGATTTGGGGTTAATGATTGATTTGGTTTAATGATTGGTTTGGGGTAAAAAGAAAGGGGAGCGGCTGTGGTGACGGTCGCTCCCCGTGGGAGTTGTGTGTGAAAATGGTTTGCCCGCGGGGCGGAGGGTGTCCGCCGAAGGGGGCGGGGTTGTTATTTCACTACCAGACGGCGGACGGTACGGGTGCCGTTGCCGGAGAAGATGACGTTGTAAATGCCGGGTGCCAGGCTTTGGGTGCGGATGCTGAAGCGGATGGAACCGGCGGTTTGCAGTTGGGTGGTGTGGACGGAGCGGCCCATGTTGTCGACTATGGCTATGTTGTAGTTGCCGCCGTTGGCGAGGTCAATGTCGATGCTGGCCTGGGTTGTGGCGGGGTTGGGGAAGAACTGGCCGAAGGTTTCTTGGCTTTCGGGCGAGAGGATGGAGAGTGAGCGGGTCGAGGTGTCGGGATGGGTGCGGTTGGCGTCGAAGAGGAAGGTGATGTCGGTGGCGGGACGGGGCTCGGTGTCGAAGTCGTAGCGGATGCTGTCGAGGTCGAGGAGGTTGCCATCGTAGTAGAAGGAGTAGTAGCCGCCTTGGTGAGCGGTCATGGGCTTGGTGATGGTCTTGCCGTTGTTGGAGGTGGCGCTGATGTAGTATTCGAAGGTGATGAGGGTGTCGCGCAGGGCGGTGGTGGTGTCGTTGTAGTAGGTGGTGTCGTAGTTGTAGTGGTTGATGTAGGAGTATACGGTGTCGACGGTGAAGACGCTGTCGAGGGTGAGGGTGTCGATGTGGGAGAAGGTGTAGTTGTAGGATACGATGGTGTCGGTGGAGGCGACGGTGGAGTCGATGTCCAGGCCGGGAGTGATGATGGTGTCGATGATGCGCTCGTTGATGGAGGCGGTGGGGATGAGGGCAGAGAATTTGTTGCCGTTGCCGTTGAGGTTAAGGGTGTTCCACTGACCGCCGTCGATGCGGTAGATGCATTCGGCGTGGGCGATGCCACTGCGGTTGGTGATGATGGCCGATACGGGTATGTCGGAGCCGCGCATGTCGTTGGCGGGACCTACGATGCTTTTGTGGAGGATGCGGACGGGGTTGTCGGCGGGTATCTGCTTGGTGATGCAGTGGATGGCGCCGCCGGAGCCGTCGAAGTCGCGCACGTCAACGGGGTAGATGGTGTAGCCGGGGTAGGCGGCTTTAAGTTTCTCGATGTTCGCACGGTCCCAGGCGGAAGTGGGCTGGCCGTTGGTGACAGCGGAGAAGCAGGGCTGGAGGATGAGGTCGTTGACGAAAGTGTGGTTGCTGTAGGTGCGGGTGTATTGCTGGTCGTATTCGTTTTGGTTGGAGAAATTGGTACCGTTGTCGCGCGAGGGGAAGGGGATGGTGGTTTTGTAGTAGGGGCGGGAGAAGAGGGAGGTGTAGGAGCAGAGGGAGTCGATATTGCGCGAGCCGGTGGCATAGTCGGTCCATGAGCTGTAGTTATCGGGCATTACGGAGAAGACGAAGCCGTTTTCCTCGCACATGTCGGCGTAGAGGTCGATGTGGCCGGTGCCGCCGTCGTAGCGGTAGGCGGGGAGGATGTGGGTTTCGCGCTGGCCGAGGAGGCTTCGGAGAGCTTCACGGGTGCGGGAGTGGGTGAGGCTGGATTTGTGTTGGTAGTGGATGGTGGAGACGTCGCGGCCGTTCCAGGTTATCTGGCCGTAGGAGTCGCTATTGTTGGAATATAAAGCATCGGAAGAGAGGAGGAATCCGGCACCGTCGACGAGACAGTTGCCGCCTTCCCACTCGATGGTGTTAATATAGTTGGGGATGCCCATTTGCTGATGGATGAGCGAGGGGAGAGAGTCGTCGAGAGCGCGGCCGGGGTAGTATTCGAAGTCGAGCATGGCGACGCTGTCTTTATCACCGTAGTAGAAGCAGATGGGGCCGCAGTCGCGATACCAGAAGGAGTTGCCCGGGCCGATGATGAAGCGGACGCTGTCGTGGCGGAGGTTGAGGCGCTTGAGGGTGCGGATGACTTTGGCGGTGTCGGCGGCTTTCTCCACACGCACCCAGGCTTCGGCGTGACCGCGCTGGATGCCGTCCATGAGGCGGAAGGAGACGCGTCCGAAAGAGCCGTTGGTGTCCATGACGCTGCGGTAGGGACCGTAGGTGTTCATGGAGACCCAACCGCGGGAGGGGTTATATTGGAAGTATTCTGCCACGCCTGTGACAACGGGGTCGGCCGAGTATTGGCCGGTGCCGAGGTTGGAGTCGGGGAGGTAGGTATAGAAGGGGGTGACGACGATGGCCTTCACCTCTTCCCACTCGCCGGGGAACCAGATGCGGTCGTCGGGCAGGGCTTTGCTGTTTTTGGCTTGCGGGGCAACCTCGCCGGCGGGGATGTTGGCGAGAGCTGTTTGGGGATTGACAGTGCGCTTGTGGTGCATTTGTCGCCACTGGCGCATCATCTCATCTTGGGTAGTGGCGTTCTGAGCCATTGCGGCGACGCTCACAAGGAGAGCTGCCAGAGTGAAAAGAACTTTTTTCATCGGAGATGGATGTTGAAATGTTTGTTGTGTTATAATAAATGTTTTTGTTGTTTGACAAGTGTGTGGCAGAAAGGGGGGAGTGCATTATCGGCGGGGCCCACGTGGGAGCTGCCTGAAAGAGTCGAAAGTCAGGCGTAGGGGTGAATAGTGCATTCAGAGACGGGCGATAATGTGGAGTGGCCCAAGGGGAGGGGGAAGAAGGGAAAAAGCCGGGGCTCCATCAGGGGACTTGTGGATTCTGAACGGGTTTGAGGTCAGACTGCCCCGGCACGAAAGGATAAAAAACAATAAACGAATAGTCTTGATTATTTGCGGAGGCCGAGAATTTCGCGAGCCTCGTCGCTGGTGGCTACGGGACGGCCGAGGAGTTTGGCCATGCGCACTACCTTGTCGACCAGTTCGCCGTTGCTCTTGGCGAGGACGCCGCGCTCAAGATAGAGGTTGTCCTCGAAGCCTACGCGCACGTTGCCGCCCATGACGATGGCGGGAGCGGCGAGCTGGAAGGCGTAGCGGCCGATGCCGGTGGCGGTCCAGGTGCTGCCGGCGGGGATGTTCTTGACGAGCCAGCAGAGGTTGTCGACGGTGGCGGGGGTGCAGCCGGGCACGCCGAGGACGAAGTTGAACTGCATGGGAGCGCCGGGCACTTCGCCTTTGCGGGCCATGGTGAGGATGGTGTCGAGGTGACCCATCTCAAAGCATTCGTATTCGGGCTTGATGCCACGTTCCATCATGCGTTTGCCGAAGGCGCGCATGGTGGGCATGGTGTTGTCGAAAATCTCGTCGCCGAAGTTGCAGGTGCCGCAGTCGAGGGTGGCCATTTCGGGCAGGGGAGTGGTGTCGGTGCTTTGCAGACGCTCGTCGGGGGTCATGCCTACAGCGCCGCCGGTGGAGGGGATGAGAATGACGTTGGGGCACTCTTTGAGGATGGCCTCTTCGCATTCCTGGAAACGGTCGCGGCTCTGGGTGGGGGTGCCGTCGTCGTAGCGCACGTGGAGGTGCACGATGGCAGCGCCGGCATCAACGGCCGATTTGGCCTCGCGGACGATTTCTTCAACGGTGTAGGGTACTGCAGGATTCTGCTCTTTGGTGACTTCTGCGCCACAGATGGCGGCGGTGATTATCAGTTTGTCCATGATATCAATATGTTTAAATATTTTATTGTTGATTATTAAAAATGCAAAGATACGAAAAAAAATCGTATCTTTGCAAAAAATATGTCGCGATGTTGATACTTGGAATAGACCCTGGCACACAGATATTGGGCTACAGCCTGCTGGACACCGACGGACCGAAACCGCGGTTGGAGGTGATGGATGTGCTGTATTTGCGCAAAATGGCCGACTTCCATTTGCGGCTGCGTAAGATTTATGACACCACGCAGCGCATCATCGACTCGTACCACCCCGACCACTTGGCTATCGAGGCCCCTTTTGTGGGCAAGAATGTGCAGTCGATGCTGAAGCTGGGCAAGGCGCAGGGGGTGGCCATAGCGGCGGCAATGAGCCGCGACCTGTCGTTTACCGAATACGAGCCGGCGGCGATAAAGCAACGGGTGACGGGCAACGGCAACGCGGCGAAGGAGCAGGTGGCCATGATGCTGCAGTCGGTGTTCGGTTTTGAGGGGATGCCGCAGTATCTCGATGCGTCGGACGCGCTGGCGGTGGCATACACCTGTTTCCTGGAGCAGACCGACCCGCTGGGCGAACTGCGGCAGCAGCTGAAGCCCCGCCGCACCACCAAGAGCCGCAAACAGATGTGGGGCGATTTTGTGAAGGAGAACCCCGAGAGGGTGAACTGAGAGAACCAATAGCGAACCTACAGCGAACTTTCGCCGACGGAAGCGGGGGCGGAACAGGTAGGGCGATATGGGATAAAACAAAAGGAAAAAACAAGTAATAAAGAACGAAATAAAGCAAAAAAAGTCATGGCAACACAACAAAAATCATTCTCTTCGAACTTGGGCGCCATCATGGCGGCAGTGGGCTCGGCAGTGGGACTGGGCAATATATGGCGGTTTCCGTATACCTGTGGAAAGTATGGCGGAGGTGCGTTTCTGCTGGTGTATCTCTGTTTTGTGTTTCTGCTGGGTTCGGTGCTGATGATGTCGGAATTTGTGATAGGACGCCGGTCGCAGCACACTCCCATCAAGGCCTTCGGCACTTTGCGTCCCGACCGTAAGGGATGGATGCTGGTGGGTGTGCTGGGAGTGGTGACGAGCTTTTTCATCCTGTCGCAGTATTTGGTGCTTTCGGGATGGACCACAGGATATGTGTGGGACGCGGCGTGGGGTACACTGGGATCGCTGGGTACAGATGCGGCTGCTATTTCGGATTATTTCACAGCGTTCTCGACCGATGCCTGGAGGCCTGCCCTGTTTTTGGGTGTGTTCTCGTTGCTGGTGCTGGCCGTGATATTGGGTGGAGTGCAGAAGGGAATTGAGAATGTGTCGAAAGTGCTGATGCCGGTGCTGGTGTTGCTGATACTGGTGCTGTGTGTGAAGAGCCTCACGCTGCCTGGCGCAGGGAAAGGTGTGGAATATCTCTTTTCGGCCGACTTCAGCAAGCTTACGGGCGAAGGGGTGCTGGCAGCATTGGGGCAGGCACTTTTCTCGCTGAGTGTGGGCATGGGTGTGATGATTGTGTACGGCTCGTATATCCCGCTGTCGGACAATATATTTAAGACTGCCATGTGGATTACGGTGTGCGACACGCTGATTGCTGTGTTGGCGGGTCTGGCAATTTTCCCGGCTGTGTTCAGCTGCGGATTAGACCCGGCCGGTGGTCCCGGACTGGTGTTCTGTGTGCTTCCCAATGTGTTCAACTTGATGGGCGGTGCTGGGACCGTGTTTGCAGTGCTGTTCTTTGTGCTGCTGACAGTGGCGGCGCTGACGAGTGCTATTTCGCTGCTGGAGGCGTTGACGGCTACATTCTGCGAGCATACGCATGCCAGCCGCACGGTGGGTGCTTTGTTGTTCTTTGGGTTGACCACTGCGTTGGGGCTGGTGTTCTCGCTGTCGATGGGCAGCCTGTCGCATGTGACGGTGAACAACCTGACGTTGTTCGACTTTGTTGACCGGCTGAACAGTATCTATTTGCCGCCGCTCTGTGCACTGTTTGCGATAATATTCTTTGAATGGGTGATGCCGGAGGAAGCGGTGAAGGACGAGCTGTCGAATCACGGCACGCTGCGCATCGGGTTCTATCCGGTGTTGCGGTTCCTGGCACGCTATGTGGTGCCGCTGGCGTTGCTGGTGGTGATAGTGTCGGGAATATTGAGCTGACAATAAAAAATGGAGGAACGGACGATGTATCGATACAGACAAATGTTGAAGGGTGCGTTGCTGATGGGGGTAGCTTTGATGCTGGCTGTGGGCTGTCACCATAAGAAACCGAAGGTGTACAGTCCGAGTCAGGTGCAGTTTAGTGTGGAGTATAACGCCTTTTTGGAGAGCCAGTTCTACCCCTCGCTGGTGATGGGGGTGTCGAGTTTGGCCACACCATATCCCGGGCAGAGCGACGGCGACGCGCTGTTTATCGTTTCGGTGACGGCGCCGGTGAGCAATGCGGTGCTGCGTATCGACATCGACTCGTCGATATTGAACTATGTGACCATAGTGCAGGAGGTGCTGCCGCTGAAGGATGTGCGGTATACGTTCTATCCGTCGATAAAATGGAAGTACGACAAGCTGTATCTGCTGAGGCAGCAAGGAATAGCGGACCTTACGTTTACCTGCTATATCAACGACGAGGAGGTGGATGTGAAGAATGTGAGGCTGAATTTCCGCTCGGCCAACGACTGCCTGCTGATGGTGCGTGACGACGAGAACAATCTGCATGATTTCAGATGGCTGTTTGCAGCCTATGTGAACGAGGAGCATCCTTATATAGACAGCATCCTGACGGGAATGTTGGATCAGGGTGTGGTGTCGCGCATTACGGGTTACCAGAAAGATGCCAAGAGCGTGGTGAACCAGGTGGAGGCAATATGGTATTATGCGGTGGACAGGGGCATTAGCTATTCGTCCATCTCGTGTGCGGCCAATCGCGCGAAACGTTCGTATGTGCAGCATATCCGTTTCTTCGATGAGGTGTATAACACACGGCAGGCCAACTGTATAGACGCGTGTGTGTTTTTTGCCTCGATAATGCGCAAGATAGGGTTGAAGCCCGTGATATTTGTGGAACCTTGCCATGCATACCTGGGGTATTATACTGATGCCAACCGGAAGAACCTGAAACTGCTGGAGACTACGGTGACATCTTGGGCCGACTTCCCCGGACTGACGCGCAACTATGCTGAGACAATGGAGAAGAACCCCGAGGCACATGGGGCGGAAAGAATATCGAGTGGGCTGAATGCAAAGTATTCGAAATACATCACTGCGGCCGAGAAGAAACGCTGGGAAGAGGGCAGTATGAGTTTTGAGGAATATAAGCGGGCTGTGGCACACGGGCTGTTCCTGAAGGCGACGGAATACGACCGGGAGACATATAACAACAACCGGAAGCTGTTTGCCGACCCGTCGAACTTGCAGTATCAGCAGCTGGATATTGAGAACCTGCGGAAGATAGTGCTGCCCATCAACGGGGTGGGAGAGTAGCGCGGTGCTGAACTGAAGCGTGCGGGAGAATCGGGAGAACGATAATATTATTAACCGAAAATAATACTGTTATGAGACACGTTAGTTATTTAATGATGATGGTGGCGACGCTGGCTGTTGCCACAGGATGTAACAATCCCCAACCGCAGGAGGCCGCCGCGGAAGGTGACAGCAATGTGTGCCAATTGAGAAAAAGCAAAGAGAATATAGTGGGACTTGAAACGCCGCAAGGAATAAAGCTTTTGGTCGGTATAAGGGATAAGGACCAGTTTATGTCGGCTGAATTGTTTGAGGGATATGATGATACGGTGATAGCCGAATATATGCCAGACGGAAAGGCCGAGGCGGGAATTAATGTATACGCTCTTTTCGGGAAAGAAATGAAAGTACTTTTTGACTGTGGAGTTGGTGAAGGCAATGGGGGACAGCTGATGAGTAAACTGGCGGACATGGGTTTGAGCGGTGACTCAATTACCGATATTTGCTTTACTCACTTGCACTTTGACCACATCGGCGGACTGTTTACAACACAGGGGAAAGCGGCATTTCCCAAAGCTACACTGCATATACCGCAGGAGGAGCTGGATGCCTGGGTCTCTGGGCCGCTGAAGGAACAGAATGAACAGGTGAAGCGGATGCTGGAGCTGTATGACGGCAGAATAGAGCTATTTAATGCGGGCGACTCGTTGCTGGGATGTATACGCACTTTCCCGGCACCGGGGCACACACCGGGACATACGGTATATGCTGTGAAGAACTATTGGGTGCTGGGCGACCTGGTGCATGTGGAGGATATGCAGGTGGCTCACCCCGAGATGTGTGCTCGCTATGATTTTGAAAAAGATAAGGCTGTTGAGAGCCGCTGCAAATTGTTGGAGAAAATGAAGGCAGAGGATGCTTGTTTCTATTTTATGCATGCCAGTAGCCCGACAGCCCGAATATTGAAGCCTTGAGGCTTAGAACAACAAGACAAAAAAAGGGAAGCTGGATGGCTTCCCTTTTTTATGGTGTGGATGTGTGGCGGACTACTTATTCGGCGTCACGGCCACAGCAGTTCTTGTATTTCTTGCCGCTTCCACAGGGGCAGGGGTCGTTGCGGCCCACTTTCTTCTCGACGTGGACGGGCTGGGGCTTGGGACGCTCGCCGGTTTGCTGACGTGCGGCTTGGTCCATAGCGCGTTGGGTCTCGGTGGCGGCAGAGTCGTGACTGGCCTTGAGGTGACGGTTGTCGCGACGGGGTTGCCGTGCTTCATGCATGTCGCTCTCCTCACGGACGGGGAGGCTGGCACGGATGAGGAATGAAGAAATTTCGCGGTTGATTTCAAGCAACATTTTCTGGAAGAGGTCGAAACTCTCGAACTTGTAGATCAAAAGGGGGTCTTTCTGCTCATAGCTGGCATTCTGGACACTGGTCTTCAGTTCGTCGAGTTCGCGTAGGTGGTCTTTCCAGAGGTCGTCAATAATGGCAAGGGTGATGCCTTTCTCGATGCTGAGCTGAACCTCGCGGCCCTTGTTCTCGTAAGACTTTTTGACGGGGGTGACCACATTGAGGGTCTTTTTGCCGTCGGTGATGGGGAAAGCGACGTTGATGTAGTTGGAATTCTCGTAGATGTTCTTGATGAAGGGGTAGGCGAGGTCGCTGATGCGCTGCATGCGTTCCTTGTAGGTTTTGTAGACCATGTCGTAGAGCATCTTGACGGCGTCGTCGTGGCGGGCATTGAAGAGCTGTCTCTCGGTGGAGGGGGTGTCGAGGGCAAAGATGCGTATCATCTCCATCTTGAAGGCCTCGAAGTCGTGATTGTGGGCTGCATCGTCGTAGAGAAGGGCGCAAGTGTCGTAGAACATGTTGCTGATGTCGATGCTGAGGCGATCGCCGTAAAGGGCGTTGCGGCGCTTGTTGTAGATGACGGTGCGTTGGTTGTTCATCACGTCGTCGTACTCGAGGAGTCGTTTACGCATGCCGAAGTTGTTTTCCTCCACTTTCTTCTGGGCTTTCTCAATTTGCTTGGTGATCATGGAGTGCTGGATGACTTCGCCCTCCTGGAGACCCATGCGGTCCATGACGCTGGCGATGCGGTCGGAGCCGAAGATGCGCATGAGGTCGTCTTCGAGAGAGACGAAGAAGAGGCTGCTGCCCGGGTCGCCCTGACGGCCGGCACGACCACGCAGCTGGCGGTCGACGCGGCGGGACTCGTGGCGTTCGGTGCCGATGATGGCGAGACCGCCGGCTTCGCGCACTCCGCCTTTCAGCTTGATATCGGTACCACGACCAGCCATATTGGTGGCGATGGTGACGTGGCCGGGTTCACCGGCATGGGCAACGATTTCGGCCTCTTTCTGGTGTAACTTGGCGTTGAGGACGCTGTGCTCAATGTGTTTCATCTTGAGCATCTTGCTCAGCAACTCGGAGGTCTCGACGCTGGTGGTACCCACCAGAACAGGACGGCCGATGCCGATGAGGCGTTCCACCTCGTCGATGACGGCTTTGTATTTCTCGCGCTTGGTTTTGTAAATCATGTCGTCCATATCGATACGTGCGATAGGACGGTTGGTCGGGATGACCACCACATCGAGTTTGTAGATGTCCCAGAATTCACCCGCTTCGGTTTCGGCGGTACCGGTCATACCAGCCAGCTTCTTGTACATGCGGAAGTAGTTCTGGAGGGTGATGGTGGCATAAGTCTGAGTGGCGGCTTCGACCTTGGCGTTTTCCTTGGCTTCGACAGCTTGGTGCAGACCGTCACTCCAACGGCGGCCTTCCATGATACGGCCTGTCTGCTCGTCGACAATCTTGACTTGACGGTTCTCGTCGACGATATAGTCGATATCCTTCTCGAAGAGGGTGTAGGCCTTGAGGAGCTGGTCGACGGTGTGGACGCGGTCGCTCTGGATTGCGAAATCGTTGTATATTTTCTCCTTGCGAGCGGCTTTCTCTTCAGGAGAGAGATTCTCATGCTCCAGTTCGGCAATCATGCTACCGATGTCGGGCAACTGGTAGAAGTTGCGGTCCTCGCCAAGGTCGGTGAGGAAGTCCATGCCCTTGTCGGTGAGTTCGACGCTGCGGTTCTTCTCATCGATGGTGAAATAGAGGTCGTCGTCGATGATGTGCATGTATTTGTTCTGCTCCTGCATGTAGAAATTCTCGGTGCGTTGCAGAATGGCTTTGATGCCTGTTTCGGAGAGGAACTTGATGAGGGCCTTGTTCTTGGGCAAGCCGCGGTAGGCGCGGAGCAGCAATTTGGCGGGTTCCTCGTCGGGTTTGGGATCGGGGTGCTCGGTGAGTCCGGTCTTGGCGTCGGCCAAGATTTTGGTTACCAGTACACGCTGGGCATTGTAGAGTTTCTCGATGACGGGTTTGAAACGGTCGAACTCCTGGTTTTCGTCGTCTTTGCCAGTGGGACCGCTGATGATGAGAGGTGTACGGGCATCGTCAATAAGAACTGAGTCGACCTCGTCGACGATGGCGTAGTTGTGGCCGCGTTGCACCAGTTCTTCGGGGTTGCGGCTCATGTTGTCTCGCAGATAGTCGAAGCCGAACTCATTGTTGGTACCGTAGGTGATGTCGGCGTTGTAGGCTGCTTTACGCTCGTCGCTGTGGGGCTCGTGCTTGTCGATGCAGTCGACAGAGAGTCCGTGGAATTCGAAAAGCATGCCCATCCACTCGGAGTCACGCTTGGCGAGGTAGTCGTTGACGGTGACCACATGCACGCCTTTGCCAGGGAGGGCATTCAGATAGACGGGCAGGGTGGCCACGAGAGTTTTACCCTCACCGGTGGCCATCTCGGCAATTTTACCGCTGTGGAGCACCACGCCGCCGATGAGCTGTACATCGTAGTGGACCATGTCCCAGGTAATCATGTTGCCACCGGCCATCCATTGATTTTTGTAGACGGCTTTGTCTACCCCGTTGGGGTCGGTGACGATGCTCACGCTGTCGCGTTTCACGGCGAGGGCTCGATCGTGGTCGGTAGCGGTGACCACCACTTCCTGATTTTCGGCAAAACGACGGGCTGTCTCCTTCACTACTGAGAAGGCCTCGGGCAGGATTTCGTTCAGGACGGTCTGTGTTTTGTCGTAGGACTCCTTCTCCAGTTTGTCGATACGTTTGTATATCTCTTCTTTCTCGTCGATTGGCATATCGTACTCCTCTTCGATGCGGGCGCGGAGGGTTGCCAATTCTGTCTCTTCATTCTCTACAACTTTATGGATGCGTTCTTTGAATTCGATGGTTTTGGCACGCAACTGGTCGTTGTCCAGTTTCTGAATCTCGGGATAGACCTTGAGGGTGGCATCGAGATAGGGTCGCACTTCCTTCAGGTCGCGGTCGGATTTGGTACCAAATAGTTTGGAAAGGAAATTTGCCATTATATTTGTTCTGTTTGTTTTGTTACTATTTTGTTACACAATGAATTGAAAGGATTTTGCATTTGAATCCGAACTTGCAAAGATACACTTTTTTTTACATTTTTAAAAGTAGTCGACATTCTTTAACTATATTTGTATTTATGCACAATCGGGCAGAGATATACGCATAGAAGACTAGAAGGAAGAAATGAGAACGCTGTGAGATGTTGGATGGATAAGAATTCCCGTTCTTTGGCAAGGGACAGAATGTGTGGGTATGATGCCAAGTATCCCAATATGCAATTCGGCAATTGTCGGTCACATGATTCTCGAAACGGAATTAGCGGACCAATGTGATGCTACCGGTGCGGGATTGAACCCCATGGGAGGAGGGTGTGGAGTACTGGATTCTATAGATGTATGTGCCTTGTTGGCAGGGTTGGCCGTTGTGGGTGCCATCCCATCCTTGGTTGATGTCGGTGGTGTGGAATACTATGGTGCCTTGGCGGTTGTAAATGGTCAACTGGTAGTTTATGATGCCTTTGCCAACAGGACGGAATGTGCGATTGGAGATGTCTTCAGCATTGGGAGATATGATGTTGGGGATGAAAACCGTTTCGGGCAGAACGGGAATGGAGCGGGTGGCGGTGTCGTTGCAGAAACCGTTGGTGGCAATAAGGGTGAGGAATACGGTATCTTGAGTGGGTAGCGAGGTATAGGCTATTGTGGCAGTAGTGTCGTAGGGATTGCTGTCTATATACCACTGAATGGCGGTGGCGTTGCGGCTGGTGCTGACGGCTGTGAGGGTGGGGTGATTGTAGGTGAGAATAGAGGGGGAGATGCGTAAATCAGCTTCTGGCAGGGGGAGCAAATGGAGGTGGAGGGTGACTGTGGAGTCACATCCTCTCACGGTTCGAAGATTGAAGACAAGGGTTGTGTCGCTGAAGTAAGTGGTTCCGTTCCATTGGCTACCGGAACAGTCGGTGAGTGATGTATCGATGCTGGCAGAGTGGTTCACGGTGAGATGTAGTAGGCAGAGTGAGTCGCATTGGTAGCGGTTTGTTTTCACGACCGAGTCGGTGGAGGAATTGTAGTATGTGATTGAGTTGGCGGACCAAAGGAAGCTGTCGCATGCGGAGATAGTTTCAACGGTGAGGTCGCTATGATGGATGGTGAGATGGAGGGTGACGACACTGTCGCAACCATAGACGTTGGAGGTGGTGTGGGTGGCGGTGTCGCAGTGTGATGTATAGGTGATTCCGTGCCAAGTGAGACTATCGCATGATGTTAAGGATTCGACGGAGGAGATGCTATGGTTGATTGTGAGGTGGAGAGTGTCGGTGCTGGGGCAATTTTGTTCATTTAGATAGTCGAAGGTGTATGTTCCAGTTGTAGAATAATCGGTTTCATGCCAGATGTAGGAGTCGCAGGCTGTGTCGACGAAAGTGAGATGAGTGCTGGCAAGAAGGGAGAGGTGGAGCGTGTCGGCGCTGGGAACGCTGTCGCTGTTAAGGTATTGATGGATGTGGATTCCAGATTGGGTGTATAGGCTATCATGCCATAGGTATTGGTTGCAGGCAGTGTCGTAGATGGAATTGTGTGTACTATGGTTGATGGTGAGGTAAAGCGAATCGGTACTGGGGCAACCTTGTTCGTTGGTGTAATTGAAAGTGTATGTGCCAGAGGATGTGTAGGTAGTGCTATACCAGGAAAAGCTGTCGGTGGTTGATATGGAGGTGGTTTGGTGACTGCTGTATTTTACGGTGAGAAATATATAAACGATGCTATCACATCCAAAATGGTCGGAGGTTAAGAAGACAAGGGAATCGGCAGGATTGAAATATGTGTTGCCGTTCCATACAATGCTGTCGCAGGCAGTGAGAGTATCGGTTGAGTACTGGCTGTTGTGGATGGTAAGATTGAGGGTATCGGTGCTGGGACAACCTTGCTCGTTGGTGTAATTGAAGGTGTAAATGCCGGAGGTGTTATAATTGTTCTCATGCCAGTTATATAAATCACAGGCATCTTGGTAGAAAGATTGGTGTGTGCTTTGATTGATGGTAAGGTTTAGTGTTACTATGCTGTCGCAGCCTGATTCATTGGATGTAATGAATGATGGTGCATTAGTTGAAGAATAGTAAGTGGTTCCGTGCCACGGGAGACTATCGCAGGCAGTGATTGTCTCAGTGGAGAAACTATTCTGATTAACTGTTAGATGTAAAGTGTCAGTGCCTGGGCAGTTTTCTTCATTGGTATAGTCGAACGTGTATGTGCCGGAGGTGTAGTAATTGTTGTTGTGCCAAGTGTATGTGTCGCAGGCATTTTGGTTGAAAGATTGGTGTGTGCTATGATTGATAGTCAGATATAAAGTGTCAATGTTGTTGCAGGAAGAACCTGGTTGTGAGTGGTCGTAGGTATAAGTTCCGGATTGAGCGTATGTTTGGCCGTTCCACGTGTACTGGTTGCAGGCGGTGATATAGAATGCGGTGTCATTGTGATTACTGATCGTGAGGTAGAGCGTGTCGGTACTGGGGCAACCTTGCTCGTTAGTGTAATTGAAGGTGTAAATGCCGGAGGTGGAGTAAGTGTTGTTGTGCCAGTTGTATGAGTCGCAGGCATCTTGGTGGAATGATTGGTGTGTACTGTGGTTGAGGGTAAGGTATAAAGTGTCGATGTTGGTGCATGTGGAGCCAGGTTGCGAGTGGTCGTAGGTATAAGTTCCGGATTGGGTGAATGTTTGGCCGTTCCATGTGTACTGGTTGCAGGAGGTGATGTGGTAAGCGGTGTCATTGTGATTGCTGATTGTAAGATGGAGAGTATCGGTACTGGGGCAGTTTTCTTCATTGGTATAGTTGAAAGTGTAGGTGCCAGACGTGTTGTAATTGTTGTCGTACCATGTATAGGAATCGCAGGCATCTTGGAAGAAGTTTTGGTGGGTGCTGTAGTCGATGGAGAGGTTTAGAGTCACGGTACTGTCGCAGCCATACTCATTGGATGTAATGAAGGTAGGGGTATTAGTTGAGAAATAATAATTAGTCCCATGCCATGAAGTACTATCACATGCTGTTAATGTCTCAGTGGAGAAACTATTCTGATTAACTGTTAGGTGTAAGGTGTCAGTACTTGGACAATTTTCCTCATTAGTATAGTTGAAGGTGTAAATGCCGGAGGTAGTGTAAGTGTTGTTGTTCCAAGTGTAGTAGTCGCAGGCATCTTGGAAGAGGCTGTGGTATGTACTGTGGTTGATAGTCAGATATAAAGTGTCGATGTTGGTGCATGTGGAGCCAGGTTGCGAGTGGTCGTAGGTATAAGTTCCGGATTGGGTGAATGTTTGTCCGTTCCAAGTGTACTGGTTGCAGGCAGTGACGTAGAAAGCGGTGTCGTTATGATTACTGATTGTAAGATGGAGCGTGTCAGTACTGGGGCAACCTTGCTCGTTGGTGTAATTGAAATTGTAGGTTCCTGAGGTAGTGTAATTGTTGTTATGCCAAGTGTAGGAATCGCAGGAATATTGGAAGAGGCTTTGGTATGTACTGTGGTTGATAGTCAGGTATAAAGTGTCGATGTTGGTGCAAGAAGAACTTGGCTGCGAGTGGTCGTAGGTGTATGTTCCAGATTGGGTGAATGTTTGGCCGTTCCAGATGTACTGGTTGCAGGCGGTGATATAGTAAGCGGTGTCGTCGTGATTACTGATTGTAAGATGGAGAGTATCGGTACTGGGGCAACCTTGTTCGTTGGTATAGTCGAAGGTGTATGTACCAGAGGTAGTGTAATTGTTGTTGTGCCAAGTGTGGGAATCGCAGGCATCTTGGTGGAACGATTGGTGTGTACTGTGGTTGATAGTA